>OOBB01000090.1_pt1 | contig 57858 bp, 52 predicted proteins | sample 1671661 | NCBI WGS metagenome assembly OOBB01 (sample SAMN06348179, study PRJEB24527) | human gut metagenome | biome: human gut; feature: ankylosing spondylitis patient; material: feces | host: Homo sapiens | place: China | collected 2015-10
ATATATACAAAGAGCCTCGTTTTACGGATGATACGGTTATGACCTTGGCTGTTGCAAAATGGCTGACGATTGATCCTGAACATACTTATGAGAAGCTCGTGGAGTGTATGAAAGAATTGGGACGGAAGTATATGTTTGTTGGCTATGGGAAGAAGTTCTTGCGGTGGATTATTAGTAGGAAAACGGAACCTTACAACAGCTATGGCAACGGTTCTGCCATGCGAGTAAGTCCATGTGGCTTTTATGCCAAGACATTGGATGAGGCTTTACAGCTTGCTAAGATTTCTGCAGAGGTGACTCATAACCATCCTGAAGGGATAAAGGGGGCGCAGGCTATAGCTGCTTGTATCTTCCTGGCTCGTCAAGGAAAAGACAAGAAGCAAATATGCGATTACGTTGAGGCTCATTTTGAAGGGTACAATCTTCACCGTACTCTTGCAGAAATACGTCCCGATTATGGATTTAAGGTTAGTTGTCAGTCGAGTGTTCCTGAATCTATCATCTCATATCTAGAAGCTGATAGTTATACTTCGGCTATCCGTAATGCCATCTCTCTTGGCGGTGATGCAGATACTATGGCGTGTATGGCTGGAGGAATAGCTGTTGCTACAAGAGGGATGGAAATGCCAAAAGAACTGGCTTATTGTGTATATAATAATGTGCTTGATGATAATCTTCGTCAGATTCTTAATGAGTTTAATTTGTATCTGAAGGAGCATGAAAGGGAATAAGTGTTGTCGTTAAAAAAGTGGAGCTGTGTAATCGGCACAGCACTATTGCTAGATATGGATGATTTTACGATTGGTTGGTTGTATGAATAGAAAAAATATGGAAAATGAAACTATGAAAGAAAGATTCCTCGGCACAATCTTTGGACAAGCTGTAGGAGATGCTTTGGGGCTGAGCACTGAGTTTATGTCCAAGCAAGAGGTGGATCGTTTCTATCCTAATGGGATTGAGGACTATTCTCAAATCGTGCAGGATGATCATCGTCGTCGTTGGCAAAGAGGCGACTGGACTGATGATACCGACATGATGCTGTGTATCTTAGATTCCTTTGTGGCTTGTCAAAAGGTAGATATTCTTGATATTGCCAGAAGGTTTAAAGAATGGATGATGAACGGAGGCATGGGAATTGGTCGGCATACTTATAATGTAATGGCTCTTGGCGACTATACTTCGAATCCACAGAAGGCTGCAGAGATTATCTGGAAAATGGGAAAGAAAAAAGCTGCAGCTAATGGGGCTGTTATGAGAACTTCTGTGGTAGGGCTTCTGAAGGAAAATGTGACTAGTAATGCTGAGAATATCTGTAAGCTAACTCATTTTGATCCACGCTGTGTGGGCTCTTGCGTTATCGTTTCTTCTATCATACATGCTCTTGTCTTTGAAGACAGGATATTGGATTATGAAGAGGTGATTGGCATTGCCAAACAATATGATGAACGAATTGTTCCATTTGTTGACTTGGCATATCATGAAGGTCTGGATTCTTTGTGTCTGGATGATGAAAAGAGTATGGGATATACGCTAAGAACTTTAGGGGCAGCCCTATGGGCTTATTGGCATGCAACCTCGTACAAAGAGGGTATCCTGAAGATTGTTTTATCAGGCGGAGATGCGGATACCAATGCAGCAGTAGCAGGAGCTATCCTGGGTGCTAAATTTGGAATAGACCAAATTCCTGAAGAATGGAAAAGTGGCCTTCTCTATGCTTCTATGCTCCATAACAAGGTGCAGGATCTCTACTTTTATAATCATCGTCATTCCCGAAAAGTGTCATTAATGACAAAAAACGGGAATGTTTAATAGATTTAAACTTTTGGCTTGTTCTTTAGAAATCCATATGTATGTTTTTGTTTCAAAAAGCGCAGAATCCTGCTGGCATCACTGCCAGCAGGATTCTACGCTTTCCCTATTAATTTCTTAAATATGTCGTCTGCAAAATGAACTCAATTGATCTCTACAGAACTCTCTTGTGATTTCTTGTTCAGCATTTGTCTGCTGTTTAGTTTCTGTAGCCTCCTGCTGTTGACTAATAATTCATTCCGAATGTCCAGAGAGGAATGATATTGCCGAAACCGGTTTCAATATCATCTTTTACGATATATCCCTCTTCTGCCTCGGTTATCTGCTTCTGACCTTTCTTCTTGCCACCTATCTCAAAGGTCTTGCCGTCTATCAGAAAATCAGAGATGGGAGAATTGTAAACGGTATGGTTCACTCTCATCTGATTAAAGAAAAAGGTCTCACGTTGATTTCCTATATCGGGAGTTTCAGATGTGAGGGCGAAAGAGAGGTTTGTATTGTCGAGATATACTTTTTCAACCTTTCCCAGACCTCTTACTCCCTTTGGTGAATCGTGGAGTTGGGCGATGAGACCTGCCTTTTCCATAAGTTCAAAGTAGTCGGGAAGCAAGCCGCGGTCTGCCTTGATGATTGTTGCGATGGTGCTCATGTTAGGCTTGAATGGCACACTGTCTGCTATCACCTGCATCAGTTCCTTCAATTTCCTCGATATGGTTACTGTGTAGTTGGCATATTGGGGAATGTCGGTTTCCAATGTTATGCTTACTACCTGGTTTAAGCGCATCTTATAGCCCTCGTCTTCATAAAAAGGATAGTACCCCTGGCGCAGATATTCGTTGAAGAGGGATAGGGGATGGTCTATCTCTATCGGCAACTCTACCTCATGATTAACGATTTGCTCCAATGTGTAGGCAGGTAGGTCGATTCCTAGTTTCATGCCAATATATTCTCTAAACGACAGACCTTGCATTTTATAGACGAGGACACGACGGCTTAAGTCGGCGGTTCCCTGATAGATGTCAAGCACTGATGATCCTGTAAACACTACTTGCAGGTCGGGCAGATTATCGTATATCATCTTCAGCTCCGTTGCCCATCCTTTATATTTATGTATTTCGTCGATAAAGAAATGCTTGCCGCCAAGTTGATTGAACTTCATTGCAGTTTCAAAGAGTGTATGATTGGCGAAATAGATGGATTCGGCACTCACATATAGGGTGTCCTTCAACTTGAGATTCTGCTTGATGTACTGCAAGAGGAGTGTGGTCTTACCCACGCCACGAGGTCCCACAAGGGCTGTCATCCGATTCTTCCATGGAATCTGATGATACATATATCTTACGTATCGGGTGTCTGTACGTTTGATGAGATTGTCGGATAATTGCTTCAATAATTCCATATTTCTTCTGTTATTAATTCATTTATTTGAATGCTTTTTAGCATTTTTGGTGCAAATATACGAAATTTGTGGTAAATTTCCTACAAATATACGAGAAATTTGTGGTAAAAACACCACAAATTTCTCTATTTGGCTTATAGAAGCTCTCTTGCTATCCAGGCACAGGCTTCGGCATCTGCCAGGGCATTGTGGTGCATGGTAAGATCGTAACCGCAATAGGCGGCTACGGTCTGGAGCTGATGGTTGGGGAGGAGAGTGCCCAGCTTTCTTCGGGAAGCACGGCAGGTGCAATGGAATTCGTAGCCGGGATATTCCATCTGATACATCTGGAATACGGCCTTCAGGCATCCTTCGTCGAAGGGGGCGTTGTGGGCTACCAGGGGCAGCCCCTCTATCTTGGGCGCTATCTCTGCCCAGACTTTCGGGAAGACATCCGCATTCATCGTGTCTTCAAGAGTTAACCCGTGAACCCGGGTGTTCCAATAAGAGTAATACTCCGGTTCGGGCTTGATGAGGCTGTAGTAACTGTCTGCTATTTCACCATCCCTCACTATCACAATGCCCACCGAGCAGACGCTTGTACGCTGCTGGTTGGCCGTTTCGAAATCTATTGCTGCAAAATCTTTCATTCCCTTATCCTCTTTTCCAATACCTTCTGCAGATTATCAGAAGGATTCATCCCCAGCTTCTTTCGGATATTGCCACGCTGGGTGGTGATATTGGATTCTGTCTTATTGAGCAGGATACCGATTTCACTCAACTTCTTATTCTGCAGGATGAGATAACAGATTTCCCTTTCAGATGAACTCAATTCCGGAAAAACACGCTCCAGATTCTGCTTGCTCAATTCCCGGGTCTGAATATACTGCAATACATTATCTATCACATTCTTCTGCGATGCCTCACCCAGCAAATCCAGCAAATGCTCGGTCTGCTTCACATCATGCCGCTCCTTGGCCAATGCCACGTATGCCTTAATCTGCTTCTTGTTGATTCTCAACACCTGGAGCAGTTCCTTCTCTTCTCGCTGCAATATTTTATTGGCATTTACCAGATACTCGCCATTTCGGGCAATGCCCAGACTCAGCACACTGATAAACAGCAGTATCAACAGCATCATAAAGAAATAATTACGCAGCGATTCATTGCCCGTAACTATCACACAGACTAGATAAACTCCCAAGGCTATGCCTACCAGCCAGCGGGTAAGACGAGCCTGATAAGCTGCCAGCGAGAAAAACATGTTGCCGGCAAGAATGAGCATGTTGATGAGAATTACCATCGTATTATCTTTCAATGTAGGCACGAAGGCACTATACAGAATATCCATGCCTATGAAAACCTGGGTTGCTACTGCAAGGAAGGTTATCCCTTTCACCACCCCTATCTTACCCAAGAGATAGGCAGCGAACGAGGACACCACAACTACCAGAAAGACGATGTTAGATGCTGTAAAAAATGGATCGAAGGCTCCCGACAACCCCAGGATATTAGACAGGATGCCTAGATAAAGCATCACGGCAAAACATACCAGAAGCCACTGGCGCTGGCGATCGAGGTAATTGGATTCCCTCTTCAGCAAGGAGAATTCCAACCTGCGTAACTTGGTTCTTATTGAGTTCTTTGCTTTCATACTCCGTAGGGATATATTCATTATTGATAGATGAATTGCTTAGCATAACCTTGCATTGCTTTGCTTGGCATTGCTTTATTATTGTGCAAAGATAATAAAAATCTGTGATTTTGACGTTTTTTGAGGTTATTTTTTCCCGTTTTCCTAAAAAATCAGTATTTTTCAGGTTATTTTTTCCCATATCGAACCTTATTTTCCATTACTTTTGCATCGAAAAATAAAATGAATCATTCATCTTTTAAATATCACTAATTATGAAAAGAAACAATACTTTCAACAGCAAGCGCATTCAGTGGCTAATGTTTGCATGCTTAACTTTCTGCTTTACCTTCTTCATGGTTATGGTGTCTTCGTGCAGCGATGATGACCCTGAAGAAGTATACAACCAGGCTCACTATCAGGACGTACCGGCCAGTCTGCTGACCGATGCCAAGAAACTGGAGATGGTAAGGTCTATCCAGGACTTGAAAGACGGAAGATTCTTCTATCTTGACTATACGGAGGATTATAAACTCCCTACCATATCAGGATTCAATCTCACCGACAACACCCATCTGATTGGTGCCGTATTGAAAACCCTCTGCGACAAGACGCCATCCTGGCTCAAGGCAAGGGTTAAGCTGGATGCAGGCTGCAGTGCCTTTGCCGTGACGACACCCGATACGGGCGATTATCTGATGGGGCGCAACTTTGATTACTCCCATGATAACGAACCGATAGCAGCTGCCCTGGTTCGCACGGCACCCGAAGGCGGACTGAAATCCATCAGTATGGTGGATGCCTACTGGATAGGTTACCGACAGGATCTCTGGCATTACATTCTATATAACAAGGCTGAGTTTGAGAAGAATAAGACGCAAGACCTATCCTATATCATGGCATTCCCATATCTCCTGATGGACGGTATGAACGAGGCTGGCTTTGCCGTTTCCGTGCTCCATCTCGACGGCAAACCGACCCAGCAGGCTAGTACGGGAAAGAAATTGACTACAACCGTTGCCTTGCGCATGATGTTGGATCATGCCAGAACTGTGGATGAAGCTCTCAAGATTCTGGACGGATATGACCTCTGGATACCGGATAACGACGGCAACTATCATTTTTACATGGCAGATGCCACGGGCCGTTATGCCATCGTAGAATTCGTGTATGACAAGGAGCATCAGAGCAAGATTTACATAGACGATGAATATACGGGTGAGGATGGCAAGACTTATTTTAAATATCCTGACATTTTACCAAACACCCGCGAGGTGATAGAAAAGCGCTATGCCAGCAACTTCTATGTATCTGAAACCATGGCATGTTCTGATAAAGGTCCGAAGCTCTCGAACCACGGCAAGACCCGCTATGATATGATGGAATTCGTCATCAAGCAGAACAACAATCAGTTGTCTGAGGAAGGAGCCATGAATCTGCTCAATGGCGTGAGTCAGGCAGAAACTCCGGGCAATCCTACGAGCCATACCCAGTGGTCGGTGGTGTATAATCTTTCTCAGCGCAAGGCTACGGTCTGTGTGAATCGAGACTATAAGAATAAATTTACGTTCAACTTAAAATAGGCAGAAAATCTTGATAAGGCTGCCAGTGAATTCTTTAATCATTTAATTCTTTAAAATATGAACTATAATATAAGAATGAAAATGAAGTTTTTTGTAAAGTCCGTGTTGTGTTTGGTAATGTTGACTTCGTTATGTTGCTCATGTTCTGATGATAGCGAATCTTGGGAAGAACTTGACGCACCAACAGGAGAAGTCCTGCCAAAGACCGATCAACTTTCCGTTAAGCTCAATTTGCCAACGGCAGTGTTGGGTAACAATTTTAAGGAAGCAGGTTCTGCTCTTGTAAACCGCCTGACAAAGAACGTGTCAATAAATGACAATAGCGTGAGGGTGGTGGTTCTCGACAACGAAACCGCCTTGACCATTGATGGCGATATGTTGGAGAAAGTGAAACAGGTTTATGACAAAGGAGGCGTAATAGCCATAACTGAACCGTCGAAGGCCACAATGGAAAGACTAAAAAAATATAAACTGGGAGATGCGCTTATGCACGACTATGACGACGATGATGGCAATGGGCACTTCAATGATATTTATGCTTTCAATAAGAAGGGAGGAGAAATGCATCTCGAAGATCTGAACGACTCAGATGAGGCTCAAATATCGTCAGTGGTAATCACAGAGGACGGTGATACCACAAGGACAGAGCTTGCAGAAGCCAATCTTTCCCAAGAGCACACGCCTTATACATATGGTTTATTTGCAGATGCCGTAGCCACATGGATAGAAAAACAAGCTGTTGTAAGCGAGCCCAATATCAACGGTGGCTCAAACGATATTCATTCCATGACAAAGGCGCAGACAATTACGTACATATATTACCCGACGTATCCAGGGCATGACAAGGCTAAAGGTCGCTCCGCATTGTACCAAGTGCTGGATTTAGTGCAGGAGGCTCAATATCCGAAAGCTATACAATGAATGTTTCTGATGTGACTATAACAAACAAATCCTTGGATGGTGGAAGTGGAAGGGCACGGTGGAATTATGATGTGGCGGATGCTCCGGTGACTTCAAACGGGTTCAAGACTAAGATGCATGAGGCTCCATTGGTGTCTCGTAACACAATCAACCTACACAACTGTTGGTATTGGACAGTGAAGAATCCTGCTGCATATTCTGGACAATTCAAGGTTAAAGCAGTCAACAGGGTATTTTTCGAATATTCTTGGTTGCGAAATAAGGTTTTCAGTTATTCTTGGTGTCACTATCTGAGAGGTATGCGATATACTCAGAATATCTGGCTGAAAGCACCCAACAGAACGAAGAAGTGACCTCATAGAGGGCACTTCCAAACTTTCTTTTGGTTCAACTCTGTTTCTCCCATCAGCCTCTTATGGCATTGATTCTCTTGATACCGTTGTAATCGGCAGTAGGGTCTTCATCAAGTGTAAGATCGTTCCACGGTTTTCTGGTCTATTTTTCTTCCGTCGGCAGTCATGATGTTGGCTATGCGCTTGGTGGATAGGATGTTGCCGATATTGTCTGCTCACTTTGATAAGAGACTTGTCTTTGAAAGCAATCAGCTTATTGAGATATTCCGTTCTTTCTATTCGTTTCATATCATTTCATTGTTCTTTGATTATATATTTGCTGCGAAGATACTATTTTTTAGGATAAACCATCCTAAACCTTTTCTCCTATCCCCATATCTAGGTATTTTCCCGAAACCATCATTTTTAGGTATTGCAGATAAAGGGAAAAGGCAGTATCTTTGCACCCGAAAATAAATGTAACTAAAAGAGATTAAGGACAAATGAAAACAACTATCGTAATTTATGGCTCTTCCACTGGCTCATGCCAGTCGATTGCCGAAACCATCGCCTCTAAGTTGGGCGTGGAAGCTGTAGATGTAGCTAACATCGATGATGCTACTATCGCAAGTCATGAGAATCTCATTCTCGGTACTTCTACATGGGGTGCCGGAGAGATGCAGGATGACTGGTATGACGGCGTGAAGACGCTGAAGAGTGCCGGCTTGGCTGGCAAGACCGTGGCCCTGTTTGGTTGTGGCGACAGCGAGTCTTACCCTGATACATTCTGCGGCGGCATGAAGGAACTCTATGATGCAGCCGTTGAGGCTGGTGCTACCGTATTGCCTGGTGTTTCTACAGATGGTTACACCTATGATGACAGTGAGGCGATTGATGGCGACAAGTTCCTGGGACTCGCACTTGACGAGGTAAACGAGGACGATAAGACAGAGGAGCGTATCGATGCCTGGATTGAGGCCATCAAACCAGCGCTTTAGTATTAAAAAATAATTTTTCAGGAGTCATAGGAATCTCTGACTATAGAATCTTGAGTCATTTTGGGTTCATAGATTTTTAAATCATAGAATTCTCTGATTCCTGATAAGAAACTTGATTAATTCGGATAGTATGCAGCAGGAAATCGCAACACCAGTAGATTTAAAGGTTCTGATGAATCATATATATGAATATAAGAAGGGCGTGCGCCGTCTGGTGCTCTACACCTTCAACAGGAAATATGAGTCTTTTGCCATAACAAGATTAGAGCGTCAGAACATTGATTACATCATCCAGCCGGTTGGCAACGACCGTCTGAATCTCTTCTTTGGTAAGAAGGAATGTCTGGATGCTATCCGCATGATTGTTACCAAACCCTTATGCCAGCTTACGCCGGAAGAGGATTTCATCCTGGGTGCCATGCTGGGATATGACATTTGTGCTCAATGCGAACGCTATTGTGAGCGAAAGAAGAAAGTTTGCTAGATTTCTTTCATCTTCGAATATTTTAATGTTAACAAAGAAAGAGCGTGATAGCCTCATTTGGCGATCACGCTCTTTTGATGTTGAATCAATCGATTGATTCAATCGAAATCTCGGAATAATTCCTGTTTTTGATACCTGTTTCGACGGAATAATTCCTGTTCCTTACTTTTTCATCATTTCCTCTACGGCTCTGATGAGCTGGGTATCATGACCGGTGATGTAATCCTCTGGAGAATTATATACCTCGACGTCTGGATAGAGGGTGGTGTTCTCGCCGAAGGTACCACGCATATCGCGGCAACCTACCTGTGGAATACCGAATACCAGGCTGCGGTCCATCAATGTCTCCCACCATACGGCAGTCATTGTTCCAGCCACCGGTGCACCAATCAGCTTACCGATGCCCAACTCCTTATATACCCATGGGAAACCATGACCGTTGCTGTAGTCGTCCTCGCAGATCAGAACGCAGGATGGCTTGGTCCACTTGTTGAATGGATCCTTGCCCACAACCTTTCCATGAGGTACAAACTCCTGATACTGCTTGCCGCTGAGCAGGGTGCAGAGGTCATCGTGCAACCAACCACCACCATTGTGGCGCTCATCCACGATTACGGCATCCTTGTTGCGGTTCTTGTCGCTCAAGAGTTCACTATATACGGTGCGGAAGCTCTCGCTGTTCATCGCCTTGACATGAACGTATGCGATTCTGCCCTTTGAAACGCTATCCACGATGGCACGGTTTCTATCCACCCAGCGCTTGTAGAGAAGCTCCTGCTGCTCACCCTGCGAAATCGCCTTGATGGTGAGGTCGAAAGTCTTGCCCTTGGTGTTCTTGATGGTGAGACGTACATTCTTGCCAGCCTTTCCATCGAGCAATGCGTTGTAATCCTTACCCGCCTTGATAGCCTCGCCATCAATCTTCTCAATGATGCAGCCGGCAGTAACCTCGTTCTTCTTCACGGCGAAAGGACCACGCTTGATGACTTCCTGAATCTTCAAGCCGTCACCCTCGTAGTTAGGATCGAAGAAGGCACCGAGAGCTGCGGTAGAAAGAGAAGCACCGCCAGGGTAATAACGGCAACCGGTATGGCTGGCATTCAACTCACCCAGCATCTCGCTCAACATCTCTGCAAAGTCGAAGTTATTATTAATATAAGGTAAGTACTTCTCATACACCTTGCGGTAGTACTCCCAGTCCACACCCTGCATCTTTGGATCGTAGAACTTGTCTGCTACCTGACGCCATACATGGTCGAAGAGATACTGGCGCTCCTCGGCAGGCTTGTAGTTGAATGGAGCCTCGAAGGCGATGTTGGTAGTAGCCTTGCTGCCCAGATCAATCTTCTTGATGCTGCTGCCATTGCAGAGGAAGAGGTTCTTGATATCCTTGTCGGCAACGAAGCCGCCGCCACCGATACCCTTCATCATCAGGGTAGTGCTGCCTTCCTTCAGGTCGTGGCACCAGAGGTCGTAGCCACCTTCAAAGGCAGCCTGGTAATAAACCTTCTCTCCCTTGCTGTCGATGATGGCATCACCCATATTGGATGAGTTGACGGTAAGACGGACCACACGGTCGCGGCAGTTCTCGAAGTCGAGTTCGAGAGGTTTCACCTTATCCACCTCAATCTTTCCGGTCTTCTCCTCTTTCTTCTTCTTGTTTTCCTTCTTCTTCTCCTCCTTCTCGTCAGCCTTCTTCTCCTTCTCGTCCTTGTTGGCCTCGGCTAATTCGAGTTCCTCCTTAGACATGCGGAAGCGATCGTAGGCTTCGAGGTCGAGGAACATGAGATAGGCATCATATTCTGCACCCCATGAACCGTGACTGCGATAACCGGCACGGTCGCTCTCGAAGAGGATAGCCTTTCCTCCGAGTACCCACTTGCCGTTGCTGTCGCTGTAACCGCTGTCGGTAATATTGTGTACTTCCTTTCCGTCAGCCTTTACTACGGCGATATCTGTATTGTTCCATCCGCCATTACCGATGTAGCTGCACATGAGCCACTTGCTGTCTGGGCTCCATTCAAACCAGATGTCGCCATCAGAGTAAGAATAGTTGTACTTGCCATCGAGCACGGTGCGTACTTCCTTCGACTTCAGGTTGATGATGCGGAGGGTAGCACGATCTTCATAGAAAGCCACCTCCTTGCCGTCAGGACTGTAGGCTGGATACTGAGAAGTAACATTGGTCTTGGTGAGCTGCTCCTCTTCTATCTCGGTGCAGTAAGTAAAGTTCTTCTCCTTCTCGTTCTTGATCTTAGCCTGGAAAATCTGCCATACGCCATTGCGTTCAGAAGCATAGACCAGACTTCTGCCATCAGGAGCAAAGCTCAGGTTGCGCTCCTGCTGAGGAGTATCGGTGATTCGCTTGGTGGTCTTGTATTCTGTAGAGGTAACATATACATCGCCGTGCATCACGAAAGCCACCTCCTTGGCATCTGGAGAAAGGGCAATCTCGGTAGCGCCCCAAGACTGTACCTTGCGGATGAGGCTTGGTTCATCGTTGTCTGTAGTGATGGAGATGCTGACCTTCTGAGGCTGTGCACCTTCCTTTACGGTATAGATTTCGCCATCGAAACCATAGCAGAGCAAACCGTCATTCGAAGAAGTGAGGAAACGGATAGGGTTCTTTTTCTGCTGGGTAATCTGGGTATCCTTACCGCTTGCGATGTTGCGGCGGTAGATATTGAAGGAACCATCCTGCTCGCTGAGATAGTAGAAGCTCTGGTTATCGGCAGCCCATACCGGGTTGCGGTCCTCGCCCTTGAAGGTAGTAAGCTTCTGATATTTTCCATTGTCGAGCATCCAAATATCTCGGGTGATAGGAGAAGTATGGTGCTTGCGCCATGCATCCTCATAACCCTTCTTGTCGTGATAGAGCACCTGACCGTTCTTGTTGATGCTGATGTTCTCCATCGGAAGAACAGAATACAACTTAGGACGACCGCCCTCAGTGCTTACCTCGTAAACCTGTGAGAATTCATTGGCAGCAAAGAGATTGCTCTGGGCTGTAGGCATGATGTTGGCAGAGAAGAGCACATGGTCGTTGTCCTTGAAGGCGATTGGAGTCTCCTTGCCGCTGTGAGTGGTGAGTCGGGTTGGCGCACCGCCCTTGGCAGAGATGACGTAAACATCCAGGCTGCCTTCTCGGTTGGAAGTAAAGGCAATCTTCTTGCCGTCAGGGCTCCAGATAGGCTGGGAGTCGTAAGCAGCATGGGTCGTCAACTGGCGTGCCTCGCCACCATTGGCTGGAACGCAATAGAGATCGCCCTTATAGGCAAAGGCGATGGTAGAGCCATCCGGTGAGATGGCAGGGTAGCGCATCCACAGCGGACCCTGCTGGGCCTGGGATGCCAGAGATGCTGCCAGAAGAGCAGCACTAAGAATCAGTTTCTTCATTATTGTAAAGTTTCTGTTTGATTTATGTTGCAAAGTTACGGCTTTTATGTGAAACTACCAAACTAAACTCCGTAAATCCATGAAAAGACTACTCATTTATTAGGATATGAAGATTCGAACCTTTCAATCTGATACCAACTTCTAAGTATAAAAAATGTGAAAATCACAATTTCTAGGTATTGTACAAATTCTAAATAAGCTATACCTTTGCAGCCCGATAAAAGGAATAGATATGAAAAAAGGAATAGATAAAGGAATAGATATGAGAAAAGGATTAGGAAAAATCAGAAAGATTAAAAAGAAACACATCTTCCTGGCCTTATTGGTCGTGATCGTTCTGGGAGGTTTGGCGAAGGCTTACTCTGCCTGGGTGGGTACTACCCGCATCGCTTTCCTCAACTATCAGGCAATTGCGCTGGGACAGATTTCGCATGCCAACGACAATGCGATGATTAAACTGAGTGAGATTACCACCGATGATTTCGATCATCTGGATGATTACGATATGATTATCGTGAATGGTATGGGTCTCCGAATCGACGAGAACCAGCGCAAGCAGTTGGAAGAGGCTTCCTACAAGGTGCCAACCCTGACTCATGCTGCTACCAACCCAGCCAACAATATCGTATCGGTAGATAATTTCGATGCAGATTATCTGATGCAGTACATCGAGAACGGCAGCAAGAAGAATTATCACAGTATGCTCGCTTACATCCGTAAGTTTATCGACGGAAAGAAGTTCATGGCTCCAGAACCGGAACGTGTGGATGAGCGACCAGACTATCTCCTGACTCATTTTGACCTGAAAGATGAGAAGGGTGATGAACTGGGTTTCAACAGCATCCGTGAGTACAATGCCTTCCTGGCGAAGAACGGATTATATAAGAAAGGTGCTCCTACCATCTTGCTCACCGGTTTTATGGGTGCGGCTCCTGATATGGAGAAGGCTTTCGAGAAGAAGGGATTCATGGTGTATCGCATCAATAAGCTTCAGAGCTTTATCGCCGGTCATCATGCCGACAGTATCCAGGCGAATGCCGTAGTGAATATGGCGCACGGCAGACTGGGCGATTATTTCGTAGAGTTTCTGAAGCAGAAGAATATTCCACTGTTCTCACCTCTTAATATCAACCGCTTGACTACCGATTGGGAGAACGACAAGCAGGGAATGAACGGCGGCTTCATGTCGCAGAGCATCGTGACTCCGGAGATTGATGGTGCCATCCGTCCATACGTGGTTTTCGGACAGCGCATCAACAAGGAGGGCTTGCAGGAGGTTTACGGCATCCCAGACAGAATGGAGAGTTTCGTGGAGAGCGTGCAGGGCTATGTGAATCTGAAGAACAAGAAGAACAGCAGCAAGCGCATCGCCATCTTCTACTTCAAGGGTCCCGGTCAGAATGCACTTACCGCTTCGGGAATGGAAGTGGTTCCATCGCTCTACAATCTCCTGGTTCGCTTGAAGAATGAGGGATACAATGTAGGCAAGTTGCCAGCCAATCCTCAGGAACTGGCAAAGATGATCCAGGCTCAGGGTGCCGTCTTCGGAACCTATGCCGAGGGTGCTTATACCCAGTTCCTGAAGTCTGGACATCCTGCCCTGGTTACCGCCCAGCAGTTTGCCGGATGGACCCAGAAGGCTTTGTCTAAGAAGATGATCAAGGAGATGAATCAGCTCTATGGTTCCTTCCCTGGCAAATATATGGCTACCGATGACGGTAAGTTGGCGGTGGCAAGATTGCAGTTTGGCAATGTGGCCCTGCTTCCACAGGTGATGGCAGGCGTGGGAGGCGACTCCTTCAAGATTGTGCATGGCACCGACCAGGCACCTCCTTACACCTATGTTGCCTCTTATCTCTGGGCACGTTATGGTTTCAGTGCCGATGCACTCATTCATTTCGGAACCCACGGCTCGCTGGAATATACTCCGAGAAAGCAGGTGGCACTCGGCAGCAACGACTGGAGTGACCGATTGATTGGTGTGGTTCCACATCTTTATATATATACCATCGGCAATGTGGGCGAGGCGATGATTGCCAAGCGCCGCACCTATGCCCAGACCCAGAGCTATCTCACTCCTCCTTTCAAGGAGAGCGAATTGCGACAGACCTATAAGCAGTTGAGCGATGCCATTCAGTTATACGAGAAGAAGGCATCTGCCGAACAGTCGCTCAAGGTAAAGGCGCTGACCGTGAAGATGGGAATCGCCCGTGAACTGGGTCTTGATGCCAAGCAGATGAACAAGCCTTATTCTGCAGATGAAATCGCAAGAGTAGAGAACTTTGCAGAAGAGTTGGCTAATGAGAAGATTACCGGTAAACTCTATACTCTGGGTGTGCCATACGATAACGATGATGTCCGCACCAGTGTCTATGCGATGGCTACAGATCCTATTGCCTACGGAATGTTGGCAGTAGATAAGTTGAAAGGTCGTGCCCAGGAGGGTGTGGAGAAGCACAAGCAGCTTTTCGACCGTCTCTATCTGAGCAAGGCACGCAACACCGTGACCCAGCTTCTGGGTTCAGCCTCGGTTTCTGATGAATACATCTGCCGTTATGTAGGAATCACTCCTGCCGAACTCCAGATGGCTCGCAAGGTTGAAGCGATGCAGGCTGCTCCGGATCCTATCCAGATGATGATGCAGATGGCAGACCAGATGGGTGGAGCGAAGGAGGCGAAGCCGAAGAGGGTGGATCACCGTACGGTAAGTGAGCTCCGTGCTGCCAAGGTTTCTCATAAGAAGAAGATTCCGCAGATGAGTCGTGAGGCTTTTGAGAAGATGGAGCAGACCGGTCGCTTCCCAGATAAGATGATGGAAGCCATCAAGAAGGGACAGAAATGGTATCAGGATGATCTGAAGAAGGCGAAGATGGCGAAAGCCGGCAAGGGCAAAGCATCTCAGACCGGAAGATCTTCTAAAGATAAGGGTATGATGATGTCGAAAGCACCTAAATATACCCGTCAGCAGATTCATCTGGCTCAGGCGATTACTACCGTAGAGCATGCCTTGCAGAATGTGGGCAAGTATTCGGAGGCGCTCCGTCAGAGTCCGCTCAACGAGATGTCTTCTCTGATGAATGCCCTGAATGGCGGCTTTACCGCTCCATCTCCTGGTGGTGATCTGATTGTGAATCCGAACACTCTGCCTACCGGTAGAAATCTCTTCTCCATCAATGTGGAGAATACGCCATCGGAGGATGCCTGGGAGAAGGCAAAGGAACTTTGCGACAATACCATCAAGATGTATTGCGAACGACATAAGGGTGAATATCCTCGTAAGGTGAGCTACACACTCTGGAGCAGCGAGTTTATCGAAACAGAGGGTGCTACCATCGCTCAGATTCTCTATATGCTCGGTGTAGAACCGGTAAGAGATGCCTTCGGTCGTGTTACCGATCTGCGTCTCATCCCATCCAAGCAGTTGGGCCGTCCTCGCATCGATGTCGTGGTTCAGACTTCCGGTCAGCTCCGCGACCTGGCAGCATCCCGTCTCTTCCTCATCAACAAGGCGATAGAGATGGCGGCAAATGCCAAGGGTGATAAGTACGACAACCTGGTGAAAGCCGGTGTTACCGAATCGGAACGGGTGCTCGTAGAGAAAGGCATGTCGCCAAAGGAGGCACGCGAGGTGAGTATGTATCGAGTGTTTGGTGGCGTAAACGGCAACTATGGCACCGGCATCCAGGAGATGGTAACCGCAGGCGACCGCTGGGATAAGGAGAGTCAGATTGCCGAGGTCTATCTGAACAATATGGGTGCCTTCTATGGTGATGAGAAGAACTGGGAGACCGTGCGCAAGGCTGCTTTCGAGGCAGCGCTGACCCGTACCGATGTGGTGGTTCAGCCACGACAGAGCAACACTTGGGGCGCCTTGAGTCTCGACCACGTATATGAATTTATGGGAGGTATGAACCTTGCTGTGCGCAACGTAACCGGTAAGGATCCGGATGCTTATCTTGCCGACTATCGCAACCATAGCAATATGAGAATGCAGGAGGTGAAGGAGGCTATCGGCATCGAGGGCAGAACCACTATCTTCAACCCAGCCTATATCAAGGAGAAGATGAAGGGTGGAGCTAGCAGTGCCAGCACATTCGCTGAAATCGTAACCAATACCTACGGTTGGAATGTGATGAAGCCAAAGGCAATCGACAAGGAGATGTGGGACGAGATATATAATGTATATGTCAAGGACAAGTACAATCTCGGCACCAAGGAGTTCTTCGACAAGCAGAATCCGGCAGCGCTGATGGAGATGACCGCCGTGATGATGGAGAGTGCCCGCAAGGGAATGTGGAAGGCTACTCCTCAGCAGCTCAAGGACATCGCCAAGCTCCATACCGAGACTGTGAACAAGTATAAGCCTTCATGCTCCGGTTTCGTCTGCGACAATGTCAAACTCCGCAACTATATCGCCAGCAAGACCGATGCTGCTTCTGCCAAGGAATATCAGCAGAATGTAGAGCAGATCCGCGATGCTGAGGCTGCGAAGAACAGCAGCGACAAGGGTATGGTGATGAAGAAGGAGACGCTGAATGAGGATGCTCAGAAGACCACCACTGTGGTGAGCGGCATCGTAGTAGGTGTCATCGTCATCGTAGCATTCGTGATGTTGGCGATTCTGATTCGCAGAAGAAGAAAGAATATGGTAGAATAGTAAAGGGGGATCACATATCCCCCTAAAACTAAACATTTATAAATAGTGGAGACATTAGTTTTAGTAATGATGATATTGGTTTGCTTCAGTTTTGTGCTGAAGCAGACCTTCCACGGAGTGAAGGAGATTATGATCATCTCGGTGCTCGTAGCCTTCTTCGTGGGAATGACCTGGCCATTCGCCATCGAACAGTCGAAGACGCAGATTGCGGCTTGGATAGCCGACCAGAAGCTGATGCTCGATATGGCGGTGCTGCTGAGTATCGACGTGGCACTCACGATGCTTTTCTGTGTGCACCACGTAGATCTGAAGACTTCGGAACATGTGAGTCGCCGCAAATGGGTGTTCTTCATCTTCCTGAAGTACTTCCCGGGTTTGCTGTTTTTCCCAGTGCTGTTCAGTGTTCTGGTGATGACCATCTTCCTGCTTCCCGGCGTATCGTTCCAGGTAGTGGCATGGGTGCTTGCCGTAGTGCTGCTGGTCTTGACACCGGTATTCACCTACGGTTTGAGATGGCTCTTGCCGGAGCGACCAATCCGCTTGGAACTGCTCTTCCTGGTAGAGGTGCTGCTCGGATTGATGGGCATCATCGGTACGGTGAATGGCAGGACAGCGGTGGCAGGATTCAACAGTTTCGATGCCCTCTCGCTTCTCGGCGTCATCGCCATCGTCATCGTAGGAATGGTAATAGGGTGGGCAATTTACAATTATCAAATTAAAAAATATAGAGTATAATGAATTACATATCAGACGTATTGTTTTGGATTTCCACAGGCATGCTGGTTCCTGTGATTATTTTGTTGATTTTCTTCTTCCTCAGAGCCTTGCTGCTCCTTGGAGGTTTCTTCGGACAGTATCTTGTAAAGCGCAAGTCGGGTGCGGAGATTCGTGAACAGATGAACACCCTGACGCTCGATAATATCGATACCCTGGGCGATCGCTTGCCGAAGAACAAGCAGACTGTCATCGTTTCCTATATGAAGAAACTCGTGGACAACCGTCAGAGCAAGGCGCAGGTGAATCGCATCCTCGACCAGTATGCCCAGTTTGTTGAGAAGGATCTTTCTCTTCCTTCTACACTCCTGAAGATGGGTCCGATGCTCGGTTTGATGGGTACCTTGATTCCGATGGGTCCAGCTCTGGTAGGTCTTTCTACCGGCGATATTGCTTCGATGGCTTACAATATGCAGGTGGCTTTCGCTACCACCGTAGTGGGATTGTTCTCTGCAGCCATCGGTTTTGTGACCAAGCAGACCAAGAACCGCTGGTACACCGAGGATATGAGCAACCTCGAGTTTATGGCAGACCTGATTGATGAGAAAAAGTAACTCCTTAACATCTTGAAAAGAATATGAGACAAAGACGTAGAAGTCGTCTCTCGCATGATGGCGAGGATGATGATCCGATGAGCGTAGTGAGCAACCTCTTCGATGTGGCGATGGTGTTTGCCCTCGCCCTGATGGTGGCACTCGTTTCGCGCTATAATATGACGGAAATGTTCAGCAAGGATAACTTCACGATGGTGAAGAACCCTGGCAAGGAGAATATGGAAATCATTACCAAGGATGGACAGAAGATCAATCGCTATACTCCTTCGGAAGACCAGAGCAATAAATCTGGTAACAAGGGAAAGAAGGTGGGCATCGCTTACCAGCTGGAGAATGGCGAAATCATCTATGTTCCGGAAGATAAATAAGCGGGGATTACAAATCCCCTTGAACAGAAAGCGGGGATTGCAAATCCCCTTAAACAGAAAATATTATTGTAACTAAAAGAAAAATAAAGAAAAATGAAAAAGTTTAAGACAATGATGGCCATGATGTTGGCTTTGGTTTCTATGTGTGTAGCATTCAGCTCTTGCAGCAGCGATGATGATAATGATACAGTGGCAGCTGCCAAGGAGATAGCCGGTTCATACACCAGCTCTCTGGATATGACCGTAATGGGTCAGGCTTCTACATACGAGAATCTTACCATGAAGATTGAGGCTGTTGATGATGCTACAGTCAAGGTTACTTTGCCAGCTTGCGGCGAGGGCATGATGGCTCTTCCTGCCCTGGAGGTTCCTGCAGTGAAGGTTTCAGGTTCTAACGGTGCTTATGCTTTCTCTCAGGAAAGCTATGCCGGTACTGTTACCGTAAATGGTGCTGAGAAGAAGTATACCGTTACTTTGCAGGGTACATTCAAGGACAACACCCTGACCGTCAACTATTCCGTGCAGTATGGCAAGATGCCTGCGGCGATGATTGGTAAGTTTGTTTGTAAGAAGTAAGCTGATTGTTTCAGGATAAACTTTGATATAATTCGATGAAACAAAAGATATTCGCACTATTCCTAATCCTTTGCGGATTGTGCCTGAATCTGAAAGCCGAAACCCAGGGAGATATCGTGGGTAGGGTGCTCGATGATTCGGGCGCACCTTTGGTGGGTGCTACCGTCCAGATGGTGAATGCCAAGGGAGGAGTAACCACTGATGAAGATGGATATTTCCGCATTCCTTACAGCAAGGAGGGAGCGGTGAGAGTGAAGGTGAGCTTTGTGGGCTATCAGACTCAGACTTTCGTACTGAAAGCGGATGAGAGAAAAGGTGATCAGCATGTCCTTCGTCTTCAACCGGATGCTACAACCCTCGATCAGGTGGTGGTTACCGCTACCCGAACTCCGAAGGCGCTGAAGGATGCTCCTATGGTAACCCGTCTGATTACCGCCAATGATATCAAGATTGCAGATGCTACCAATATCCAGGACCTCCTCACCGAGCAGATGCCGGGTCTGGAATTCGGCTATGCCATGAATCAGGAGACTTCTCTCAATATGAATGGTTTCGGTGGAAATGCCGTGCTCTTCCTCGTAGATGGCGAGCGATTGGCTGGTGAAACCATGGATAATGTAGATTATAGTCGTCTGAACTTGGATAATGTAGGACGTATCGAGATAGTAAAGGGTGCTGCTTCGGCACTCTATGGCGCCAATGCCGTAGCCGGAGTCATCAATATCATCTCCCGTGAAAACAGCGAACCTTGGACTGCCAATGTCAATACCCGCTACAACGACTTCAACAAGGAGTGGCGCCACGGTGGAAGCTTCAGCTTCAATGCCGGAAAATGGAATTCGCAGACCAGCATCCAGCGCACCACATCGGATGAGGTGCAGCTTACCAGTCCCTTCGATACAGAATCCAACATTCTCCATATCTATGGTGGCGAGACCTTCAATGTGAAGGAGCGACTTACCTATAAGCTCTCTAACAAGGTGAAGCTGATAGGTCGTGGCGGCTATTTCAATCGTATCAGCAAGCGCAGCAACTATGATGATCATTACATGGATTATTCTGCCGGACTGAAGACCGTGATGAATCTTTCGGAGAATGATAATCTGGAAATTTCTTACGGCTTCGACCAGTATGACAAGGCTCGATATGTGAATGATGAGCGTACTCACGACCACGATTATACCAACCGTCAGAACACCGTCCGTGCCCTCTATTCCCATATCTTCGGCAAGAATACATTGACGGCAGGTGCAGATTTCCTCAACGATTATCTCACCACCTATCAGTTTGCCAACAATGGTTCCAAGACTCAGAATTCATACGATGCCTTCGCCCAGTTCGATTACAATCCTTTGCAGTGGTTGAACATCGTGGCAAGTCTTCGTCATGATTACTTCTCTGCATCCAGCCAGCATGCCACTACCGGTCGTCTGGCTCTGATGACCAAGTGGAAGGGTTTCTCCATCCGTGCCAACTATGCCGGCGGATTCCGTGCCCCAACCCTCAAGGAGATGTATATGAACTTTGATATGGCAGGTATGCAGATGATTTACGGTAATCCGGATTTGAAGCCGGAGAAGAGTAACAACTACAACCTGGCGCTGGAGCATACCGGAAGGGTGAAGAATGCTGGCTTCTTTACCGGTCAGTATAGTCTTACCCTGATGGGCTATTATAATAAGTATGATAAGCGCATCACTACCGAGGATTATGCCGATTATACCCCGGGAACCGGTCAGCCGGATGTGGCTTCGCGTTATTGCAACGAGGATGGAGTAGAGGTGAGCGGCATCGACTTCAGTGCCCAGTACCGTTCGGATATGGGTCTCGGTGTGAAACTCGACTACAGCTATCTCCATGTGGGTGGCAGAAGCGTGGACTCTCAGTTCTCTCAGCCTCGTCCTCACTCAGCCACTTGGCGCTTGGACTATGACCGCCAGCTCTGTTCGTTCTATCGCATCAATGCCGCTCTGTCAGGCAGATATTTGGCTGCGCCAGATACTAAGATAGAGAAGCATGACCAGGCATATCAGTTGTGGAAGTTCACTCTTCAGCAGCGATTTCTGGATGCCGTCAACCTGAACTTCACGGTAGATAATCTCTTCGATTATACACCTGAGAAGTATTATTGGAGTTCGGCGATGACCACCGGTCGCACCTTCTCAGTGGGACTTTCCGTTGACATCGACCGCATCGTGAATCTGTTCTAGAAACCGCTATCTGGCAGTTTCCAGACCCAAAATAGGTTAAAAAAGCCATAGTGAAGGATGCTTTTCTTCAAATTATGCCGTACTTTCGGTATAAAATCGTAATTTTGCAGTGATTTAAAACCTATTCATTCAAAATTATGATACGAAGAATCATTCTAACTATGGCTTTTTTGGCTAGCCTTTCATTATCAGCCAAGGATGTGAACATGGGCAGTTGGCAGATTGTTCCATTGCCTCAGCAAGTCAAGGAGATGAGCAGCGCTCCTTTCCGCATCACAGCCAAAACTACAATCTATTATGCTGCTGGAGATGAGCAGCAGAAGAAGGACGCCGGGTTCCTGGCATCTCATATCAAGGAGGTAACCGGTATCGAGGTAAAGACTACCGACAAGCAGGCGAAGGGTCAGATCCGTCTGGCGCTGAATGCTGGCGATACCCAGTCTGAGGCTTATTCTCTGGTGGTCAACAAGAATGGCATCACCATTTCAGCCACCTCTCATGTCGGTATCTTCTATGGCATCCAGAGTGTGATGAAGGCATTGCCTATCACCCGAAATGTGAAGAGCGTTTCTCTTCCTGCTGCCGAGGTTACCGATGCTCCCCGCTTTGCTTATCGTGCATTCATGATTGATGTGGGCCGTCATTATTTCAGCGTACCTTATCTCAAGAAGTTGATTGATGTCTTTGCGATGCACAACATCAATTATTTCCACTGGCATCTTACCGAGGATCAGGGCTGGCGTCTTGAAATCAAGAAGTATCCTATGCTTACCCAGATTGGGTCCAAGCGCAAGGAGACCATCCTGCCAACCAACAAGAACGAGTTTGATGGCGTACCCGTATCAGGTTATTATACCCAGGAGGAAGCACGCGAAATCGTGAAGTATGCTGCCGACAGATACATCACCGTGATTCCGGAGGTGGATATGCCGGGCCACATGCTGGCTGCCCTGGCATCTTATCCGGAGTTGGGCTGTACCGGTGGTCCTTACGAGGTAGCTACCCGTTTTGGTGTTTTCGAGGATGTGTTGTGTGCCGGCAAGGCTCAGACCCTTCAGTTTGCCAAGGACGTGATGGATGAGATTATGGACATATTCCCATCAGAGTATATTCATATTGGTGGCGATGAGTGCCCAAAGAACCGCTGGAAGGTTTGCGAGAACTGTCAGAAGAAGATTGCAGATCTCGGCATCCAGGAACTTCCTAAGCACAGCAAGGAAGAGCAGCTCCAGACCTGGTTTATGGGTGAGATAGAGAAGCAGATCAGAAACCGTGGCAGAAAGATGATGGGTTGGGATGAGATTCTGGAAGGAACTCCATCCAAGGACATCACCGTTTGCGGTTGGACCAGTGTGAATGCCAGCATCCGTTCAGCCCGTGAAGGTCATCCTACCATTGTGGCTCCTATCACCAATTTCTATTTCAGCAATCCTCGCATCAACAAGATAGAGGGTATTCCTAGCATCCAGCGGGTATATGATCTGGATCCTTGCTCTGATAAGCTGACTCCTGCCGAGCAGAAGAACATCATCGGTGCCGAGGGTTGTATCTGGACCGAGTGGGTAAAGGATGCCGAGAAGATGGAGTGGGAGCTGTTGCCAAGACTTGCCGCCCTTTCTGAGGTTCAGTGGACTGCCAAGGATAAGCGCAACCTGGAGAACTTCTTCCCAAGAATGCTCCATATGCAGGATCTCTACCGCCTCTACGGCTTGAATTACAAGGCTGATATCGAGGATGCCGTGAAGAAGCATCTGGAAGAAAAGAAGTAATATTTGTAGATAGCTCCGCCCTAACTATATAAAAATAGGTAGTTAGGGCGGTGTTATCGTTTATAGGTGCGCCCTAACTATGTTAAAAAAGGTAGTTAGGGCGGTACTATCCTTGCAGATTTCATTTTTTTTGTTTATCTTTGCACCGATAAGATTTAGTATAAATGAAATAAAATCAGAAAGTTATGGATGCAAACGGAATAATAGGACGTGAATATGAGCAGAAACTCATTCTGGAACGTTGTAAAAGCAACAAGGCAGAACTGATAGCTATCTATGGTCGTAGGCGCGTAGGAAAGACTTTTCTGGTTCGAAAAATGTTCAACGACCAGTTTGCCTTTTCCTTTATTGGTATGTATGAAGTGAGCCGTGCGGTACAGCTGGAGCAGTTTCGGATGGCGTTGGCGCAGTATGCTAAGCAGACCGTGCCCAAGCTGAAAACCTGGTTTGAGGCTTTTGCTGCTTTGCGTGAATATCTGTCGGGCTTATCTCAGCAGGAACCGATTGTTCTGTTCTTTGATGAGTTGCCTTGGATGGATACGCCCAAAAGCAATTTTATCGCAGCTTTCAGTTATTTCTGGAATTCATGGGCTTCTATGGTCCCTCAACTGAAACTGATCGTCTGTGGCTCTTCCACCACGTGGATGTTGGCTAAGTTTATAGGCGATAAGGGCGGATTGTATGGTCGCGTTACCCGGCAGATCTATCTGGCTCCATTCTCTCTGGGCGAGACAGAGCTGTTCTTAAACGAATTGAAAGGCCTTGCTCTTACCCGCCAGCAGGTATTGGATGTGTATATGATATTGGGTGGTATTCCTTATTATCTTGATATGCTGGAGCGTGGTGTGCCGTTAGACGTGTGCATCGACAGACTGTTTTTCTCGCAGGATTCGCCATTACGTGGAGAATTCGATTTCCTCTTCCGTTCCCTCTTTAATGACTCCAAGCATTATCGCAAGATAGTAGAGGTGCTTTCTGAAAAAATGAAGGGGATGACCCGTAAGGAATTGATGGATGAGTTGAAACTGAAAGGTGGTGGACAGTTATCAGAAATCCTGGAGAATCTGAAAAAATGCGATTTTATCAGAAAATATGCTACCATAGGAAAGAGTGAAAGGGATGCCCTATATCAGTTAACTGACTTATACTCATTGTTCTATACCCGTTTTGTGGCAAATAACAGTGGGCAGGATAAGAACTTCTGGAGTAACATGCGCAATTCGGGAAGTAGAACAGCCTGGAGCGGTTATGCTTTCGAACAGGTATGCCTACATCATATCCCACAGATCAAGAAGGCATTGGGTATTTCTGGTGTTTTGGCGAATGTTTATTCCTGGTCCTGCCGTCCTTTTGTAGATTCTACTGGTGCAGAATGGCGAGGAGGTCAGATAGATATGCTGATAGACCGTGCTGATGGAGCTATCAATATCTGTGAGATGAAATATGCCAAGGATGAGTTTGTGATAGATGCCAGCTATGAGCAGCGGCTGCGTGACAGGATGTCTTCCTTCTCTGTGGCGACCAAGACGAAGAAGGCATTGCTGCATACTTTCATCACGACTTATGGGGTGAAGCAGAATATGCATAGTGGATTGGTGAATAGTGAGGTAAGGATGAATGATCTCTTTGGATAAATGATATTTTAATGTCCGTTTTCAAAACTGATACTGTCCCTATGAGATAGGGGAGGAAAAGAGGATATGTTTGCGATAGCACCGCCCTAACTATATAAGAATAGGTAGTTAGGGCAGAGTTATCGCTTATAAGTTCGCCCTAACTATGTTAAAAAAGGTAGTTAGGGCGGTGGTATCCTAAGTGAGGTAAGGATGAGTGCCCTTTTCTTAGTCTTTTAATGTAGCCAAAGGTATAACCTTTACTCCATCTTCCCTGGTATAAGCCATTTCGCCTCCTGTCATGACAATCAGCAGGTCTGGCTCTCTGAGTGGCATCTGATGCTCTGTCTTGTTCTTCTCACGAATCAGATCCCGTAGTTGCAGGAGATGCTTGGCACCATCTTCTATCTCCCGACTACCCAACTTGCATTCTATCAAGGCATAGCGGCCATCTGCAAGATGAAGCACTATGTCTGCCTCCAGGTCATAGCGGTCGTGATAGTAAGAGACTCTACCTCCCAAGGTTTGCGAATATACCTTCAGGTCGCGAATGCACATACACTCGAATATGAAACCAAAGGTTCGAAGGTCTAATTCCAGACTTCTTGGTGACATACCCAAAGCAGCAACAGCTATGGACGGATCTACAAAGCAGCGCTTGGCTCCCGAACGGATTGCAGCGGCTGAGCGGATTGCCGGACACCATGCCTCCACATCTTCTATGACAAATAATCGTTGCAGGGCAGAAACATAATCATCAAATGTTGGCATCGACGTTTTCTCCATTTCTACCGTGATGTCTGCCAACATCTTGGATTTCTTGACGAGGGTGCAGATGTTCCGGGCATAAGAGCGCATGATGAGTCGAGCCAAAGCTGGCTGTCTTCTTACGCCATCTACCCTCGATATATCTTCATCGCAAATCACATTTACGTAATCCTGTGCTATCAGTAATTGTGCTTCCTGCGAAGTGACGTCCAGTGATGCTGGCCAACCGCCTCGGCAAGCTGCAAAAATCAGTTTCTCCACGGTCATGTCTGACTGCAATCCATCAATATCGTAAGCTGGATCATCAAACAATAAACGTAAAGATATGGAGCCTGTTGATTCCTTTGACTCATAAAGGCTCATAGGATACATGGGCATCTTGGAGATGCGGCCAGTACCCGTATGCATGATTTCTCCGTTTTTGTCTTCGACGACTGTAGAACCGGTTAAGATAAACTGACCTTTCTGTTTTCGCTCATCTACGGTATTCCGAACAGCATCCCATAAAACTGGTGCTACCTGCCACTCGTCTATCAGTCGTGGCGTTTCGCCTTTGAGCAGCAAGGATGGTTTGGTACGTGCCGTCGCCAGATATCCTTCACGCTTATCTGGATCTTGCATCTTGATTACGCTCTTTGACTGCTGCATGGCCGTAGTGGTTTTTCCGCACCATTTTGGTCCAACAATCTGTACTGCTCCAAAGGCTTCCAGACGAAGTTGGAGCATTCTGTCTGCTATTCTATCTAAATACTTCATATTCAATATGTTTTTGTTTGCAAAGATAGTAATAAATAGTGGAATCTACAAATAATTTTGCATTTTTGTGGTACTTTACTTTGTGTTTTAACGGTATTTTACTTTGTATTTTTGCGGTATTTTACTTTGTGCTTTTGCGGCACTTGATTCTGATACCTTTATATATAGGGGCATCTTTGTTTCTTTGATAGAGACAGAGGTGCCCCTATCATTTTTTTATAAACATCAAAAATACATACGTATTATGTCAAGAAACAAGAAAGTATCAGAGTCGTTATTCCAGTTCATGAACCTCCTTATCGCCCTTTTGATGAAGAACGGGCAATATCGTACCTCGCTGCATTACAGAGCAACCCTCAACAGCTTTAAGCGATACCGAGACAACCAGGACATCGCCCTGAGTGAGATAGATGCAGACGTGATGCGCTCGTATGAGGCTTACCTGCATCATACAGCGAAGGTATGCCGTAACACCAGTTCCTTCTATCTCCGCATCCTCCGCGCCACCTATAACAAAGCCGTGGCGAAGGGACTGACACCACAGCAGCATCCCTTCAGGGAAGTCTATACCGGTATTGCCCAAACCCGCAAGAGAGCCATATCCACAGAATCTGTCAGCCAGATCAAACGTTTGGAGTCGGTCAAGGAACTGTCTCCCAAAGAAGAGATGGCAAGAGATACATTTCTGATGAGCTTTTATCTGCGTGGTATCTCATTCATTGACCTGGCACACCTCCGCAAATCCGACCTCAAGGACGACTATCTTCATTACACCCGAAGCAAGACAGGTCAACGCCTCACCATCCGATGGGAGAAGGAGATGCAGGAGTTATTGGAAAAGTATCAGGCGCAGACTGTCACCTCACCTTATCTCTTCCCTTTCCTTGTTGATGAAGGGAACAAAAGACTAGATAAAACTATTGACAAAAAGCGAGATGAAAAACGCCTGTATCACAATGCAGAAGCCCGTATCTCCTACCATCTCAGGAAGTTAGGAGTTAAGATAGGAATCAGGGGCAAGCTCACCCTTTATGTCGCCCGCCATTCCTGGGCAACGGCAGCAAGAGACAACCAGATCCCAATCTCAGTCATCAGCGAGGCATTGGGGCATCATTCCGAAATCACCACGCAAATCTATCTCCGCTCCATCAAAAGCTCAGAAGTGGATGATGCCAACGCTAAAATTCTGGCAGTCCTATAAGCCGTAAAAATGAATAAAAAGAGGGTTTTTGCAAAATGAACCAAAATGAACCAAAATGAACCAATTTTTCTGAATCTTTACATAAGAGACACAGAAAAATCGAAAACATTCGTTCTATCAACGACTTATCAGATTACAATCAAAATGATTGCTGAAAAATTGTTGATTTTCGTAGAAGAACATTAAATTTTTAACATACATAATTTGCTAGTTTCCAACTTTTTTCGTATTTTTGCAACGAGATTTTGTGTCTCTTATGTAGAGATTCAGAAGAAAGGGAGTGATTTAGGGAAGGGTTTTAAGACAAAGGAATCGGATAGCTAATCATTCCAAGGGTTGCAGACTATCATGCTCTTGGGTCAGGAGTACGTCTGTGATTAGAGGTTTCCGGTATCGGGAATAGACTAACCAACCCTTTCTTGCCAAGTGTTTTGAAACATGATTTCACGACACGGGGGAATGAGAATTGTATCCTGATCAAAATGGAAAAAAATAAACAATGTTACAACCAGACAACGAGAAAAGTTGGTATGCATTCAAGATATTTTTTGGAAAAGGAAAGCCTATCAAAGCTTATTTCGTTACCAATGAGATAGAACACATTTATGATGTGAAACAAGAATATTGGGACAAGAATAAGAAAAAGAGACTGGTGAAGGAAGTCCCCATTATGCCATCTCTCATTCTCTTTCGTTCTACGAGAATAGAAGCCGAAGAGATTGAACGCAGATTTCTCAATAAAGTGATGCTCTATCGTGGAAAAAATTCTGAGAACCTGAAAGAACCTTCGAAAATTTCAGAACGTGAAGTGAAAATCTTCAATATTGTCGCAACTTCTGGTGTTGAAGGACTGGATTTTTACGATGAGTATAATCCGAAGTTTACCAAAGGCGACAAGTTCCGAGTCATAGAAGGTCCTTTGAAAGGAGCGGAAGGCTATGTCGTCCGCATCAAAAAAGATCATAAGCTTTATGTGAGTATCAAGGGGCTGTGTGCTGTTACGACAGGATATATTCCCAAGGCTTTCTTACAGAAAATAGAATAGAGTATATGGAAATGGTGTGATGCAAAATTTTGAAAACGAAGTTTCAGATTTTGATGCCCCGCCTAGCCCCCACCTTTCCCTATGCGGTCCCATCCTGCATAACTATGGTGAAGAAAAGGGGCTTGGGGAAAGCGGTAGAGCTCTCTTTGGCTAAAGAGGGACGGGGTGATTCGAAATCGGCAAGTTCTCAATCCAACCAAAGATAGCATGAGCATCCAAGCAAGGACATTCCTTAGGCGAAGTACCAGGCAAATCACGATGCCCCACAATCTTTGCTTTCGGAAAAAGCTGATGGAGATTGATGAGCAAATCAGCGGTTCGCTCCTCCTGCTCTTTGGTGAGCGTATTGGCAGGCTTGCCATGCTCATCAAGCCCTCCTTCATAGCAGATGCCGATAGAGCATCTATTATAAGGTCGGGCATGAGCCCCTACCTCCAGTAGCTTTCGGTGCTGCGTCATCGTACCATCCTTACGGATATAGAAATGATAGCCGATATCATAAAACCCACGTGCCTTATGGTCACGTCTCAGCTGTTCCACACTATAGTCCTGATTGCGTCGGGTAGCCGAGCAATGCAGCACCAGAAATCTCACAGAGTCGGCAGACTTCATGTTCTTGCCGTCTTCTACTCCGGCGAGGAGTGTACGCTCTGAGCGTACCTTCTCCTCTCCGATGTTCATAGGAAATGTATCTTTAATCATAATAGGCTCTTTAAACTATAAACTGTTAGAATCATTCATCATCATGGATCAATTTAAAGGGTTGAACATTACTGCTTAGAAATTTACGTTGTCGCCGCTCTCTGAACCTGTACCGCCAGTATTCTCGCTGCCACCAGTGTTCTCTCCACCAGCGTTCTCACCGCCAGTGTTCTCTCCGCCATTCGTAGAGTCGCCTGTAGTAGGCTTCTTCTCCCCATCGGTAGTACCGCCAGTAGGCTTGTCCTTCTTCTCATCACCGTACTTGACGAGTTCGATAGAATCAGGAATCAGGTTGTAAACACGGCTACCGTTCTTCAAGAGGTGGTACGATGGTCGGAAGGCAGGAAGGATACTCTTCACGAGTTTGGCAGTCGCATCCTTCTCCTTCTCCACAGCCTTACCGGTGAGGAAACGGAGATAGAGCTTACCGAAGCCGAATAACTCGATGTCGTACCCCTTCTTCAGGTTCTCCTTCACGTAGTAGGTATAGCGGTCGAGTACCGCCATCACATCTGCTGGAGTAGCTGTTGACTCCATTGCGATTTGGTTCGCAATATCCTTGGTAGTCAATGTACCGTAACTGTAAGGGCGAACGCTATACACGGTCTTACCCTTCTTAGGACCCATGTTCATGGTCTTCTTTGAAACTTTGTAACTCTTACTCATAATTTAAAACATTTAAAAGATTAATACTCAAGTTATGTCATCGTCAGTTCGAAGAGATTAGCAATCCCGTTTGTTCTGATTGACGTTGCAAAGGTACAACATTGCAAAAGCGTCCTGTCCGTCATGGGTATATATCGATACACAGTGTCTCGCAGATGAACTTAACGGCCGAAGGTTTCACGATCTGATCCTTTGGTTTCATCCCAAGTTCCGCCAGTTGCTGCTGATAAGGTTTCAGCCATCTCCTCAGTGTCCTGGTTGTCACTCCGGCATAAGCAGCCAGTTCGCTTTTATACATTGCTTTCATATTCAGAGAGTTTAATACATTAATATATATGAATTAAAAATCAATTCTGATTTCGCTTGCAAAAGTAGATAATCTTGGAATTCCTGTGATGTACTCTATAGAGTGCAGCATGGTTTACACTTTTTAGGATATTATTAAGGTTTGTTGGCAACAAGATGGGTCGATATGAGAAAATAGAGACCAATCTGCGTTTGCCTAATGAACCGAATATCCGTAAAAGTTAAGGCGGATAGTTGGTTAACCACAGCTGCAAAAGAGATTCGCCGAATTCAGACAAGATGGGGTATTCCTTCTCAGAGAAAGTTCGCAGTTTTACTCGGCGTCAATGGAAGAACATTAGCAAAGCTTTATGCAGATCCGCCAGACGAAAGTTTGACCTACGGTTCTGTTCAACAGATGTTTTCCAACTTAATGATTTCAGTATGGACTGAGTTTAATACGACCGAAGATGTAAATCAAGAGCTCAAATTGCTGAATCAGGCTCTGGTCAATGTAATGAGAGCTGCATTCCCACCCCGCAAAGAACTCGTCAAAAAGGCTCTTCAAGAGATGGAGCATCAACAGGGAAACGGTTTGCCAATCAAGTAATTTGCCATAAAATGCTTTACGTTTCGTAATGTGTGGTAGTATATAAGGCAAATCAAGTCATTGCTTGGTTTATGAAACGAATATAGAATATGATTCCTCTTGAGCGGATGGAATTTCCATTTCCGCTCGAGAGGTTTTGAAACTCAAAAGGATTATTTCTTACAAATTCCTGATGAAAACTCTTTAAAATTCCAGTATTTCTGATTCGAAAATATTTCGGCAAGAATATTGAAAATATGAAAAAGAAATGTAATTATCAGTAAATCAGTATGTTATCTAAATTTGCGGATTCCGTCAAAAAATCAGAATTCTGTAGTTGTACAACTAAGACCCTTATAGTTGTACAACCATAGCTCCAGAGTTGTACAACCATAGCATATATAGTTGTACAACTGCAGACTTACGGTTGTACAACTACAGGTCATTCGTTCTGCAAAGAGCATGAAATGCGATATAAGCTCGATAGAATTAGGTCCTCGCAGCCATCTAGATTGGAAATGTGGAAATCGCGATAATTCTGAAACAATATTTGACAAGGTCATATTCCCGAAGAACAAATCTGAAATCTGTGGGACTTTTCTGCATGAAGCAAAAACTCCCCCAAAAGTTTGGTAGTTTCAAAGAAAACCCTTATATTTGCACCATCATTTTAATAAAAAGAAGAGAGGATATGGAACAGATATTAGTTACAATAGATGATACGCAGAAGGCTTATGTCAAGGAAAGCTTGTCACGGGCCTTGCAAGAGGTAAAACTTGCTAAATTGCAAGGTAAAAAGCTTCAGGATGTTGATGATTTCATTCGGGAAATGAAGGAAGCATAGCCTGGCGGTCCCATCCCGCACAACCTGGCGAGGGCTTTGATGCCCCGCCAACCCTATAGCGTAGCGGTTCCGAGCACCGGAGGGCGGTTACATCCCTAATCCCTATGGTAGGGATTTAGGGCTTGGGTATAGGGTAAGGACCCTCCCGCTGGGGAGGGACAGGTGGGGCAAAAAAATACAATAATTCATACGAAGCTTACGTTATGAACATAGAAGAAAAAAAAGCAGATTTTATGCGTCGCTTCAAGGCTTCTAGGGAGCGAAAGGCAGAATACATAGCACAAATGGAAAAGCGAATGCGTGATGACTATCGCCGCAGAACCGGCAAGGAAGCAGAATCTTTTTGTGTATTGTGATGTTTAGCCCTAAGCCAAGCATAGGTTAACAAATGTATTTTTTCTCTTAATTCCTTGGTGTTTACGTCAGAAAGTAGTATCTTTGCAGCAGTCTTTATTATAGGAGGTTATACAATGATTGAGATAAAAGAAACATTAGTTATTAAAAGCGATTCCCCAAAGGTAGCAGAGTGGGTGAAACGTATGAAGGCATATAAGGCAGCTCAGCTGCAAGATATGGCAAAACGAGGATGCGAGGTTTGTGAAATAGCTATGTAATGGATGCATTTGAATATAGATTTACAAGCAAAACGGGTGATATATATATTGTGCGAATTCTGAATGATGGAGCGAGATTTTTGTCATCCGAAATAATTTCCGCCTTAGAAAAGTCAGATGTTGAGGTATGGGGAATATATCTCAACAGAGTAGGTAGTTATAAACATGTGACAGGGATTCGGGATTTATCACTTATCTCTAATCAAATTTATAGCTTCTTCAGGTCTCATGACAATGCGATATTGTATTATGTATGCGATGATATAGCCGATGTTCCGATGAATGCTCGCAAAAAGGCAGAAGGCTTTTCGGTACAGTATTATCGTAACAGACTTTTTACAAGTTTGTTTCATAAGCTTCAAGGGTTATTAGATATGAATGTTGTTGATTTACCAATTTGCATTGATGCTTGTGGTAACGATATGTATATTCATATAATGGTTCGCGAAGAACAATTGGATGTGGCTAAGAGAATCAAGCAAGACGTGCTTGATGGTTTTAGTAAATAGAGCATTGCTCTTTTGTTCCATTTTGGAACATATGGTCAATGGAGGTCATAAGATTTCTGCCATAACCCTGATGGGTACCTCTCCAGAGGTAATCCTCTCAAAAGTAGAATAAAAATAATATTCCTCATTCGAGCGACGACAAGTGCAGAGCGATACTGCAATGAGGAACCAAATATAAAATCATGAAATCTTATTTCTCCATAAAGCCAGGAGCAACCTTCTTTTTAGGTAGCTCCCGCACCCTCGTCTATCATAAAGACGATGTCGAGATCATCTACAAGACCAAGACACCATCCGGCAAAACCTACTACGCCCATGTCTATTTGATGTTGGGCGGAGAAAACTCCGTTACTCTTTATGCCGATTGGGGTGATTACTTTTTGCATCTTTCAAGCATCAAAGACCAGGAGCATTTCTTTGGTATAATGAAGCGTCCGTGCCCAACCTTTGTCCAGATATGGCAAAGCGAGCATCCCGACAATATATTTGTTATGTCTGCCAATGCCGGTCAAACCATGGGCTTAGGAATGGATATCGAGAACGTAGATTATCGCAATCTCGCTCCAACTTACCTTCCTTTCCATCCGTTGGTAGAGTTAGGTCTAGACAAGTTCCTAGATGCTGTCAATAAACTATATGTAGAACTCAATTCCCATTGTCCTCTGAAACTCTGGAAAGACCGTCTAGTAGCTGTATGGGGACAAGAAACAAAATAAAATAGCAATATATCAATGAATAAAGAAGATAGAAATTCCTTTAGAAAGGAGATAATCGGCAAGTTAGAAGAACAATGGGCTAAGAGTAATAGCCCTGAAGACGACCTCTTCTATTACCACCCTTCCGAAGATAAAATAGTCTTATCTCATGCCTTGTTCTGGGTAATGACCCAAAACATAAAAGGTAAGGTAGGAAAGGAAAAGTACTTATTGCTTCTCCGCCAATATCAGGAAGAGATGCTTGAAGCATACTTAACGGAATCAGAAGATTTCAAAGACTTGCTTCACTATTGTAACGTCATGTACAATGCCCTTCCTGTAATCCTTCGAAGCATGTACGATTTCCGTATCAATTTAGATGCTCGTAAGCTAGCTGCCATAACGATCGTCGCTGGCGGTTATGGTGGTGATATGCCCGAAGACCAGGCGTATGATCTCCTCGATGATATAGACTTCTATTATAATAAGGTAAAGTGCCGCAAGATAGAAAAGCTCTTACCGGTATTGAGCAAACTGGTGATAGAAGAACAAAAGTTACTTTAGCTTGTATGGAGGAATGCTTCTGACTCTATAATATAGTGGGGACGCCGTAATGGTAATATACTATGTTCTCACTTTTTGAGAGCTGCAAGTTGAATGACATTAATTTTGGCGATTATATAGAAGATATACTCCCCGACAGATGGAGGGGGAGCAAGACTTTTACAATATATAGAATAATATGATATTACTATGGGATTGAGTTCAAATGTTTTATGGCATCAAACTAAAAAGGACGGTTTGATGGGCATTCTCAAGGCAAAGAAATTGTATTTTTCTTATAGTTTGGAAAACATATTGTCTTTTAGAGAGATAGGAGGAATAGCTTTTCCAATGATAAGTCTTTGTGATTTGCCTTTGTCTGAATTTACTGATTCAAAATGGGCATATGGAGATTATGCTATTGGATTGTCTAGAGAATGGGGAGAGAAAAACGGTTTTAATCCAGTTTGCTATTGTCATGCTAATTCTGATTATAAGAAAAGAATGATTAATAGGCTTGTAGAGGCTGCAGCATCAAAAGATAAGTCTGTAATTGAAAAAGCTATGTTTCCCTTTGCTTATATGAAATTAGTAGAAGGAGTTTTGCTTAATAGAAGATATGAAAAATATCGTTTTTATGATGAAAAGGAAGTAAGACTAGTTCCTCATCAGGAGGATATTAAAGGCTACGAACTGTGCCTTTTTGAGAGTCAGTATCAAGATTTTAAAAAGAGATATAAAAAATCAATATTGGATAAAAACGGTGTGAACTTTTCTTTTTCGGATGTAAAGTATATTATTGTTGGTAACGAGAATAATCGCAAAGAAGTGCAAGGAGTATTGGCAAAACAAACGGAAGATTGTTCACATATTGTTATTTTGACAAAGCAACAAGTTTTAGGTGATATCGTAGGAAATAATCATAATGAGGAATTACCTATGTTAAATATAGAACCCATTAAGACTTCTGAGTTAGCTTTGAAAATTGGCAAAGAGTTTTTCAAAAATTAAAGTTTAAAACTATGGCATCTCAAAAGAATGTTTTTATACTTCTTGGCAATGGTTTTTCTATTGATATGATGAAAACCATAGGTAAGTCTGATGAAATAAATTTGAATAATTTATTTGCATGTGGCGCAGATGTGCCATGGCCAGAAACCGAAACGCCTGGTTTCCTTTCATTTCAAAATTGTCCCAATTTGTGGACATTGGGTGCACGTCCTTATCTTGATAAGGAGCTAGCTCTGGAAATAATAGAAGAAGTTATTACATGTGCCAATATTTTACCGCAGCGTACGGAGATTAAGGACAAGATTTATATACGTGCTTATAATGAATTAGAACAATATTTGATGTCTCTTTTTGTCTATTATACACGAAAAGTCGATATTACAAAAGCTAAAGGAAAACTTAAAAGTTGGGGATGGACTAAATATTTGAGGCAGCTGAATGCAGATAGTAATATAAAGACGGTCAGTATAGTGTCTTTAAACTATGATGTTTGGCTGGAAAATTTGTTGGATATGTTTTCTATACCTTATAGTATAGATGGCTTTTCTTCGACAAAAGAAAAAATACACATCTACAAGCCTCATGGCTCTATTGCTTTTCATTCAACAAAACGTGACAGGGCGGCATATAGTATTCCTGATCGTAATTCTTTTGATAATCATAAATTAGATGAGTTTAGATATGACAACAAGAATTTGGATTGTTTGAATATTATAAATGCACTTATTCCTCCAGCAGGTGACTCTTCCCGATTAAAACAATCTTGGTCTGCGGATATACGTAATCACATAAAAGTTTTGGCAAAGACTTTGAAGAAAGATGACAGTGTAGTTATCTGTGGTGTCTCTTATTGGCATGTTGATCGCAAAGAGATAGATACATATCTTTCGGAGATGCCCAGTGATATAAAGCATTTGGTTATGGTGAATCCTAATCCACCAGAGGTACTAAATGCAGTACTTATGACATTGTTTGATCAGTATGTAGTAATTCCAAATTCTACTAATTTAATGAAATTATGAAAAGGTTTAAACGACATGAGACAGATTTTACGATAGCTACTCTTTGGGAGTTTAAAAGTTTAGATAAAATCAATTTGAATCCAAAGTACCAAAGAAGTTCAGAGGTGTGGAATATAGAAAAGCAATCTTTTCTTATTGATTCAATTGTTAAGAACTTTCCTATTCCGCCAATCTTCCTTCATGAATTCATAGATCAAGATTCTGGCAAAACGAAATATGACGTTATAGATGGCAAACAACGTTTGACATCTATATTTAAATTTATAGAAGGTAATTTGGCTTTACCAGTAGATTCTTCTGATGATGGCTATTGCGAGCAGTTTATAGATGGTACATACTTCAAGGATTGGGCGAAACCGGATTATGTAGATATTAAACGTGAGTTTTGGCAGTATCAGATTAGCGTTGTATTTATCGATTCGGATGAGGAAGAGACTATAAATGCTGTTTTCGATAGGTTGAACCGAAATGGTGAACCACTGTCTGCACAAGAGTTTAGAAAAGCGATGTATAGCCAATATAAGTTGTATGAATTATTGTCAACATTGCCAGAAGTGAATCCTTTTAATCATATTCTTAATAGATTAGATAAAGTAAGATATGAAGATATAGAGTATTGTTCTGAGCTATATTTCTCATTGGCAGAAGGCAAGGTTGTTGATAGTAATAAATCCCAGCTTGATGTATTATATAAGAAATACTTTATTGATAATGCTATGGATGATGAACTTATGGAAGGTGTGAAAGAAGCATTCATAGAGACTGCATCTATTTTGGATACTCTTATAAAGGATATGCAACTCTATTATAAAAATAGTGTTTCTCATCTATATGCAATGTGGATGTTTGCTTACTATTTATTTACAGAGGATAAAGATGTAAACTTATACAAGAAGTGTTTCTTGGAATTTTATACGAAGGTTAAGCTAAAGGAAACGAATCCATATATACAAAAGTATATTCAGTCTATGCAGCAATCTACAAAGTCGATTGGGTCTCGAAAGAAGAGATTTGAAGCTTTGCTGGGATATATGAAAGAAAATGTAGAAAAGTAAATTTCTGTGTATGTCAAGCAATTTGAAGACTTCAAGTGCCTTGTTGACTATTTGGAGTTTGTTGCCAAACAAATGAGGAGATAATGTTATGGAAACAATCATAAGTATATTGTTAGCACTCTTGAGTGCTTTTCTTGGAGGTTATTTCGGAGCATGGTTTCAACATAGCTTCCAGAACCGAAAAGTGAATAAGGTGCGCAAGATAGCAATCAAGGCATTGGATGTGTTCTGTCGCTATGTCAAGCAAGGACAAACTTTCGACAAGGCAGCTTCAGAATTCAATAATTCCCTTGATGTTGTGGAGAAGAGAGCCGTTCTTGTAGCTTTGTGCAAGTTAGGCATTCCTGTTGTTAAGCCTATAAATGACTTATTTCAAATAGAAGATGTGAAGTTTGAGCATAAGTTAATCGATAAGGATACTTTAGAGTTGATGAAGGGGCAAGTTAACAAGGGAAACTGCGATGATATATTCTTTTCTGATGTAGATGCCTATTTCTCATCTAATACAAGATTATTGGCTGTACGAGCTGTGGCAAAGAAATATGTGGATTTAGTTTTTTCCACGTGTAAGTGCGATAAGGAAAAGCAAGTCGTTAATTATTCTGTAAATATGTCGTTGTTGTTTACGCCAGGAGAGTTAAACATCATTAATGTTTTTAGAAAACGTTCCTGTTGGCAAGATTATTTTGATGAGAACGGAAAGGCTATTCCTGAAAAGATGGAGGAACTCAAGACAGAGATAGATTTAGGTCTTTGGGATACTTATTTATTTTGGGATTGGGAAGCTTATCAGAACTTGCAAAATCAAAATTATTTGGCGGGTGTTATAGCTAATGCGATGAATGCAAATATACAAAATTCTATCAAATTAGATAATCAAAAACAACCATGAAAGGCAGTAATAATGCGCCAGCCGACAAACAATCGCAACTCTGTTGCGTAAACAAATATCGGCAGCCCTTTAGGGCACAGGCTCCGCTGACGATGCCAAAACTCTGGCGGAGGCTATAGCGCAGCCAGCTACATCCTCTCGTCCCTGAGGGAAGAGAGGCTTGGTGAGAAAGGTGGAGCTCCCTTTGGCTAAAGGGAGACGGAGGGATTCGAAAAGATGACTTCTTTAACGGTAAAGAAGGTTTCTGTCCCCTGTAAGGGGAACCGAAAGGGTCTTAAAGACCATTGAGGGATGATTTTAGAAAACATGTTATTGATCAATAAATAATAATTATATGAAAGGAATAGTATTAGCAGGTGGTAGCGGTACACGCTTGTACCCTATCACCAAAGGAATCAGCAAGCAGCTGATACCTATCTTTGATAAGCCGATGATATACTACCCAATATCAGTATTGATGTTGGCAGGTATCCGTGAGATACTCATTATTTCAACACCATTTGATTTACCAGGTTTCAAACGACTCTTAGGCGATGGAAGCCAGTTAGGTGTGAAGTTCGAGTATGCAGAACAGCCATCACCAGATGGCTTAGCCCAAGCTTTCATTATCGGAGAGAAATTCATTGGTAATGATTCCGCTTGCCTCGTATTAGGCGATAATATCTTCTATGGTGCAGGATTAAATCAGATGCTGCATCAAGCAGTTGTAGATGCAGAACAAAATAACAAGGCTACCGTTTTTGGCTATCGTGTAAGTGATCCGGAACGATATGGAGTTGCTGAGTTTGATGAGCAAGGCAATTGCCTGAGCATTGAGGAGAAGCCTGAACATCCAAAGAGCAACTATGCAGTGGTAGGCTTATACTTCTATCCTAACAAGGTGGTAGATGTAGCTAAGCATATTAAGCCATCCGCTCGTGGTGAGTTGGAAATCACCACCGTTAATCAGGAGTTCTTGAAGGATAAGCAGCTGAAGGTACAGACCATGGCAAGAGGATTCGCCTGGCTCGATACCGGAACCCATGATTCCCTTTCTGAGGCATCAACCTTTATAGAAGTTCTGGAGAAGCGACAGGGTTTGAAGGTAGCTTGCTTGGAAGGAATCGCATACCGTCAGGGTTGGATTACCGCAGAACAGTTGAGAGAGAATGCTCAGCCTATGCTGAAGAATGACTATGGCAAGTATCTCCTTTCAATACTTGAAGAGAAAAATCAAACACTAAGAAAGAATTTAGAATATTAGAAAACAATGAATATAATCAAAACTGATATTGAAGGCGTTCTCATTATAGAGCCACGCCTCTTCCGTGACGCTCGTGGCTACTTCTTCGAGAGCTTCAGCGAGCGAGAGTTTGAAGAAAAGGTTGCCCCAATCCTGGGACACAGTGTTCACTTCTGCCAAGACAATGAGTCTATGAGCAGCTATGGTGTAATGCGAGGCTTGCACTTTCAGCGCCCACCATATACCCAAAGCAAATTGGTACGCTGCGTAAAAGGTAGAGTGCTTGATGTCGCAGTAGATATTCGCAAAGGATCACCAACCTATGGCAAGCATGTGGCAGTAGAGCTGACAGAAGACAATCATGTCCAGTTCTTCATTCCAAAGGGCTTTGCTCATGGTTTCGCCGTTCTCTCTGAAACTGCAGTTTTCCAGTACAAGTGTGATAACTTCTATCATCCAGAGGCTGATGGAGGTATCTCTATTCTCGATGATACCCTCGGTATCGATTGGAAAATCCCAACAGAACATGCCAATCTCTCAGAGAAAGATACGAAGCATGCGATGTTGAAGGACTTTGATAGTCCGTTTTGCATCAACGTGGATTTATATAAATAATATCCTGTTGATTCGATTACAACATATTTCTGGTATACAATCAATGGTAATAAAACGGATAGTCGTAGTTAAATGAATGCCAATTGAATGAGTTTTATGAGTATTGATGAGTGTGTCTTTATTATAATTATATTGATTGTGAAAAAATATAATATCGTAATATTGACAAAACAAATTTACAATATATCGGATTAAAACTGTTTGTACAAGTTCGTAGCACAGAAAGAAAATCCTGCAACATCAAAACTAAGTGTTGGATTTTTAGTTTAAAATGAGGTGCAAAAATTTTATTGATAAAGGAAAATGATATGAATAGGCATCAATTGATGAATATCGAAGAATTTTGCAATACTTTCGGTTATTCACAAGAAGATTTGAATTATTCCTATAAGTTATTGGCTAATTTTAGTATATTGGCCAATTCTTATAGCCATGATACTATAACTTGTGATGTTCAGGACTCGATTGCAAACTGTAATATTAACGGAGCTTCATTTGATGGATTTGCCATATTGCTTGATGGGCAAATCCTTAATAGCGTAAAGGCAATTGAAGATATATTTCGGGTTAATGATAGTGTGAAATCTGAGATTGTTATAGTAAAGTCTGTATTGAAAGGATTAAATAATGATATTTTCAAACAATATTTGAGTAATATAAAGCAAGTGTTTTCCGTTGTGCTAGGCGAAGTAGATACTAGTAATTGTTCTTCCGTAGTACAGTCTACTGATACGATATCTTGTTTATATAATCAATGTGTAAAGACTTCCAATCCTTTGCCAGATTTAAATTTATATATTGTAGCAGATGAGTTGAAGGCATCTGACAAGAAAAAAATAAAAGAACAATTAGAATCTTTATTTAAGTCTGATAAGGAATCTTTTTCACAAATAAATAGTTTTGCCTTAGATACAGCTGAACTATTGACGTTTTACTCTCGAACGAAAATTCGTGAATCAGTAGAGATTGAACCCTATAAAACATCTATTCCTTTACCTTCTATTCATGGTATCAAGGATGCATTGATAACAGTGGTATCATTTTGTGAGTTTAAGAAATTATTGATAGCCGATAATGGTAGCATAAAAACTTCTATATTCCACGATAATATTCGAGCATTTCAAGGAAAAACGATAGTTTCCAAACAAATGGGAGAAACTTTAAAACAAGGAAAATTTGATCAATTTATAGCTATGAATAATGGTATTACTATCATAGTGAGTGAGTTGAAGCATACCCAAGGAGGTAAACTTGAATTGGTGGATTATCAAATTGTTAATGGTTGTCAAACATGTCATGTCCTATATAACAATAGAGACCTTGATGGAATTGGTGATCTTTTGTTGTTGGTCAAGATAATTTGCTCTACAGATGAGAATGTTCGCAATTCTGTCATAATGGGTACTAATAGCCAGATAGAAGTAAAGCGTGAACAATTAATCGCTTTGACTGGTTTGCAGGAGCGAATTGAAGATTATTATGCAAAGATTCGAGCTAATGATAATGGCCTGGAGCCATTGTATTATGAACGCCGTTCAAAACAATATGTAACAGAAACAAAGGTGCCGCAAAATAAAGTCATAACCATTCCTATTGAAATTATGTCTTTTGGAGCCATATTTTTGTCAAGTCCTCATTATGTTTCAGGCTACTATAGTCAAATCATAGAAAACTTGAAAAATAAGGGACGTGGTATTTTTTCTGATGCATACAGGGTTGATTCATATTATACAAGTGGCTTGATGTTTTATAAGTTGTCACAACTTTTTGGTAGAAATCAGATTCCAAATAGGTATAAACGTTTAAAGTATCAAATACTTTATGCATCTCGGCTTGTAGCTGAAATAAATTATAGAGAAATGCCACCATTGGAATCTGCAGAAATTGAGGATTATTGTGAATATTTAAACAAGTTGTTTTGTAATGATGTAACATGTCGTAAATGTTTTGGTACTGCTATTGAAATTATAGATTCAGTTGTCTCAGGAACAATTACCGATAGTATCGCACAAAATAAAGAGGTTACCGATAATATAGCAAAGAAAATAAAAGAATTAAGTGAGATAAAGGAACGTACATCATCTGCTAATGTACAAGAGTATAAATTACAAGATTTTTTAAGACTTCTTGATAGTAATAAGGAGTCTTATTTTGAAACTGATAGTTTTAAGTTGGCTATCGATACATTAGCAAAGCAAGTTGAGTATGCTGAAAATGAAATAGTCATAGTCGCAGGGCGTATTTTAAACCCATATATCAATCACTCAAAAATAATTCATAATATAACAAATTTTTTAGATAAAGGAAAATTGACGCTAGTTTTGTATGGAAGTTTGAACGAATTAACAAAATCCTCTTTGCTTTCTCGTCTTGCTTTGTTGAAAACAAACGGCAAAAATGTAGTATTTAAATATTTAAGCATAAAACCGACAATTACTTATAATAATCAAAAGCTTAATTTTAATATGTATGCCTTTGATGGTAAGTCTCTACGTGTTGAACTTCAACGGAGTTATAATACTGGAAGAGTATGGCTCAATTCTCCTGATATCGTTAATAAATACGTGAAAGAAGTAAATGTATGTATCGATAAAAATGGAGAAGATATAGACATAGTAAGAAAGTTTGGTTATTAAATGGTATTGGGCATGAATAATGAAGAAATATATAAGCTGCTTGATTTTGCACCATTAATGCAATTGGCTGCAGGATTTTATATAGTGTTCATAGCAATAGAATACAAGCATTCTTTTGCTGCCTTGTTGTCACGGCATTTTATGAATTTTAAGCAACAGCTTATTGATAGATATCGATCTTTTGAAGTAGAAGAATTCGAATTGGATATTTTTGCAAAGCGTGAACATTACCAAACTGGTGAGGGAAAGAAGGCACTTGAACAGACCAAAGCAAAACGAGAAAAGCTTGCTGCGTTAATCGCTGATAAGAAAGTCGTACTTTTTGCATATATTGATAAAGTTTGTCGATGTGATGTCTTTCGATATTTAAGTATCTATATGTTCATTTATTGCCTTGTGATACTTTTTGTGTCTGGGCTAATGAGTGTGCATTTTATGGCAATTGTTGACTATGTTGCTTATTATACTCTATTGTCTTATATCATTATGGTAACAAGTGTTATTTTAGGTTGGTTTGTACATTGTATAGACAAGCGTACGATATTATGGCTTTTCATAACTTTGTTCATATCTTTTTTTTCACTAATAGTCCCTTTCGAATGTATAGCTTATATTCATTTGGGATGGGATAATGAAATAAAACTTTTTGTAAAGAATGGATCTGTAATAGCATCAGCTTTTCTCCCTTATGTGACATTTTTATTATTCATTATCCTTTTTGCTAAAAGTTCTTTTGCAATTAAAAGAAAATGTAAACATGAAGAAGTTGAAGTTATCAATATGTACAAGGATTTGAAAAGTGAAATAGAAGCTATGAATGGTCAAGTAAAACAGGAAGAACGTGAGAAGGCATTAGTAGAAGGATAGAACTATTTTAGTTTTTTTAATCCGTAAATGATAGTATAAATTTTATAAGACCTATAATATGGCAACACAAAGAAAAGTTTTTTTAGAAAAAGAGATAGATGCAGTTTGGGAAAAAGCTGCGAAACAGCCAAATAATAATCCAGATGTTTTCCGAAAGGATTATGCTGGTGCTTGGATAAGGCGTGAGGATTATGGCAAACGTAATATGCCTTATGGATGGGAAATAGACCATCTAAAGCCTTTGGCTAAAGATGGAACCCATGATTTGGATAACTTGTATCCTGTACATTGGAGAAACAATGAATCTAAAGGTGATGATTATCCTCGTTGGAAAACAGTTTTAAGCTCGAAAGAAAATAAAAATGTAGAATCAGATAAAAGATGGAAGGTAGATGAATAGCATTGGTATTCTTTATACATTAAGGAATTCTTCTGAACCAAGTAAAAATAATGTTTCAGCAGAATTACATATTAATTATTGGAAAGTGCCCATTCGAAATGGTGCCTATAAAAGGTTTCTCGATTTTGGTATTTTTATTAACGATGTTGCGAGAGATGTAAGTTCTGTAAGTTTTTATTTTCCTTTTAAGGTTGAGGCTCAATCTTTAAAAGATCTAGGTGAAAGCTTATCTAAAAGTGAGTTGCTATGTACCCTGTTTAATAACGACTATGTTGTTCGTAATATTAATGGATCACCTAGTTATTTCTGTATTTCACCATCTTCTAATTCAGAAAAAGCGCATCCTTTTTGGTTGTATGTTCTTGGTGAAAACAATTTCAAGGTCTCGGATATTAAGCCAAATGGTTCTATAGTAAATGTACAGATATTATCGACTCCCAAGAAAAACGGTGGTATTCAACCTGCTTCAAATGATAAAAAGCCTAAAAGAAATTTGTATTTCCGCTTTCGAGTAGAAGATATACCAGAGAATAGTGTCTTTTATGAAGAAAATATATCGAATGATTTTTTGCAAAGTGCTTTCTCTAAGACTGAAATGATAGATTTCCGCATCAATGAAGTAAGGGAAATGAATCCAAAAGCTTATGAGGAGATAACAAAGGACAAAACGTTTTTGCCTTTTAGTAAAATTCATTTCTTTTTTGTTGGTTCTTCCGAGGATGAGCAAATTGCAGGAAATACAGATTATAAAGATTGTAGGCTCTTAAACTATGATAGATGGCAAGCCTATATAGGAGATAACTATGATAATACAAGAAAATTGATAGCCTATCATTGGTGTTGGAAAGGTGATGCTAATGACCAAACACGAGATAGATATAGTATTTTTATAAAGACTGTATATAAGTCAATCAAATGGAAAACGATATTAAAATATTGTAGCGTCGTGTTTGGTTTAAGTCTTGTTTCTGCAATTGTATGGGATGCGATAAAGGCTTTTCCATGTTTTATAAATTGGATTGTTGAACTCTGTAAGTAAACATATGTCAACTCAAACACAGATAATAACAAGCGAATAGCGAAGAATACGTTGCTTCTTTATTTCGAATGCTGTTCTTGATTGTTGTATCATAGTTTATGAGGCGATGTATATAGCAAGAATATTGAAATGATAGAGAATATTATGAGTGAAGAACAATACAACGGATTGCTGAAAGCCTACACAAAGGAGGCTTTAGCAAGTATGACAAGTATGATAAAGGCAGATATACGCAGTAGGTTTCCCGAACCTTATGCAAATATGTATTGCCAGCAGTTTGATAATTTCAAGAATGTTGCAGATTTCTTTGAATTTGCAGCAAAGTTAATGAGGAGATAACAATATATTTATTACCAGTCTTTGTTTTTCTCAGACTTATGTAAATAAGCATCAAACATTGGCATATAGTATAGTGTCCCCAGGCGGTCCCATCCCGCATAATATGGTGAAGACCTTTGATGGTCCGCCAACCTTAGAGCGTAGCGGTTCTGAGCACCGAGTAGGGCGGTTTCCTCCCTCGCTCCTGAGGAGAGAGGGTCGGGGGGAGAGGTGGAGCCCTCTTTAAGGGTAAAGAGGGACGGGGTGATTTTCGAAAAAATATCTCCTTAAGGAGACGAGGTAAAAGAAAAAGATTTATGCATAATTTCAACGACATACAAATCATTATCATGGCCGGTGGCGTAGGCAGCCGCTTCTGGCCAATGTCAACCCCCGATTACCCAAAGCAGTTCATTGATGTGATGGGTGTGGGTCGTTCCCTCATACAATTGACAGTAGATAGATTGAAACCAATCTGTCCTGTTGAGAACATGTGGGTAGTGACAAACGAGAAATACATTCGCATTGTCAAGGAGCAAATCCCTGACATGCCAGTCGATAACATATTAGCAGAGCCGGAGGCTCGCAATACCGCTCCATGTATTGCTTATGCCTGCTGGAAAATCCAGAAGAAGCATCCTGATGCCAACATCGTGGTGACACCATCCGATGCCCTGGTGATCAATACTTCGGAGTATCAGCGAGTGCTCAGCAAGGCTTTGAGCTATACATCCGATAAGAACGCCATCGTTACCATCGGTATCAAGCCAAGCCGCCCGGAAACAGGCTATGGCTATATCGCCGCAGCAGAGCCAACATCCGTAGATGAAATCTACAAGGTTGAGGCTTTCAAGGAAAAGCCAAACCTGGAAACAGCCGAGCAATACCTTGCCGCTGGCAATTACTATTGGAACGCCGGAATCTTCGTATGGAACATCGATACCATCAGCAAGGCAATCCGTACCTTCCAACCGAATCTTGCCAGCATCATGGACGAGATGGCACCTTCTTTCTATACCGAACAGGAGAAAGAGGTAGTTGGCAAACTCTTCCCAACCTGCGAGAAGATAAGCATCGACTATGCCGTGATGGAGAAGTCAAAGGAAATCTATACCTTGCCAGCCGAGTTTGGCTGGAGTGATTTAGGTAGCTGGGGCAGCCTCCGTACCCTGCTACCACAGGATGAGGCTGGCAATGCCAAGGTAGGCAAGGACATTCGCTTGTATGAATGTAAGAACTGCGTGGTACATGCAGCCGATGAAAGCAAGGTGGTAGTTCAAGGCTTGGATGGCTATATCGTAGCCGAGAAGAATGGACAACTACTTGTCTGCTCATTGAAAGAGGAGCAGAGAATTAAAGAATTTGGCATGTAATAAAGCTTAGGCATGTGTTTGGTGGAGATTCGTTGATAAAAGAACGTAAAATTCAAAATGATTATAGTATGGATAAAATAACAAGATTCAGAGCATATCAGTTAGGAGTAAAAGGTGCTTCTTTTACACTAGCAGTAGATGATGACTTTACTCTGATAGAGGCAAGGTTAAACGATTGTAATAGAGCAAACGTATTCAATGAAATGCGAATTGCTGGAGCGAAAAGCTTATCGTTACTGCATATTACAAGTTGGGATGTAGACCATTGTAATCCAGACGAACTATATGATATTCTGCATGTTCTAAAACCTCAAAGAATTCAATATCCAGGATATCGACCTGATTCAGATAGTGGCAAGAAATCATTAAAGATGATAAGCGATTATCTTTCACAAAAACAAATTCGCGGCAGTGAGATTTCCCCTAAATATGTCAATGCTTTGGAAACAGGTGAGTCTGCAAGGTTCTCAACAATTCTCTATAATCCAACGACGGAATATGAAAAGCATAACGACATGTCGATAGTCGCTCTCTTTAGGAAAGGGCGGTTTACAGTATTAAGTTTGGGCGATTGTGAGAGTCCTGAAATAGCTAATACAATTATGAATTGCAGTATCGCAAATAGCGAAACGGATGTGATGCTTATGGCACATCATGGGGCTGACAATGGATTTACGACAGAAGAGTTTATTAAGAAAAAAGCCCCCAAAATAGCAATATGTGCCTGTGATTATGACAATCAGTATGATCATCCTCGTAAGGAAGTTAGAGAAATTCTCCATAATAATGATGTGAGATTTTTTACAACTAAGACAGGAGACGTGCTTATTGTTTGTGATGTGGATAACAATGTACACGTTACCAATTATATAGGAAATGGAACGAAGGTGAGCTCAACCTTTGAATTTAGACCAAAATTCAAAATCAAATAATGAATTCCGAAATAGCATTAGCATTGTCTGGAGGTGGTTATCGTGCTGCGATGTTCCATTTAGGTACTTTGAGTTATTTGAAACATGTCGCATTGCCTAATGGAAAATCCATCCTTGATGTTGTAAATACAATATCTACAATATCAGGAGGCTCAATAACAGGTTTGTGGTATATGATGAATTATTGCGGCTCTAATGATATAGAACAGAGTTTCAAAGATTTGTTTTATATTTTACGTGATAAAGATTTGCCGAGGTCTGTACTGAATGCTTTCCTTGCTAAGGGAAATGAAAATACATCCTTGATAAAGGAGACTATAAAGTTTTATGATCAGATATTCTTTCACGATCAAACTTTTGGATTGTTGATGGAGAAAGTGGAGCATGGACACATTCATCATTTTAGTGCAAATGGTACAGATTTCTCTAACGGATTAGCATTTCGGTTCCAAGCTTCTCGTGCAATCGTGAATGCGGAACCTCAGTATAGGTATGGATTTATAGGGAATAACAAACATAAGATACCAAGAGATGTAGCAAAGAATATCAAGTTGTCTGAAATCTTGGCAGTGTCAAGTTGTTTCCCTGGAGGATTTGAACCTGTTGTATTTCCTGATGATTTTGATTTTTACAACATTGAAGATTGTGAAGAATTTTGTAATGGTTGTAAGTCCTTTGGTCTAATGGATGGAGGCATAGTAGATAATCAAGGTATAGAACCTATATTGTTGGCAAATCAACAAATGTCTTATGATAATCCTAATGCACAGGGGAAGTCAGATTTTCCCAGTCATGATTTGGTAATCGTTTCAGATGTAGCATCTCCGACACTTTCGGAAGCGGATAACATAAATTTTAGTCTTCCTTTTAAGAAACTATCTTTTAACAGCATAAAAAAAATACTATTGTGGAGCTTTTCAATATCAAGTTTGCTCTTTATTATAACTTTGAGAGTTCGGCTTTATTTTATTAGCGGAATATTCTTTACTATTTCGTTGTTATGCGGATGGTTAAGTTGTTCAGTTTATTGTATTCGAAAAAAAATGACAGGACTTTTGAGAACACTTCCTGTTGAATTTGATTTCGATTTGATGACGAACTTACGATTTGGCAAAATATACACTCTATTAAAGAATCGAACATTGTCACTCTTGACTTTGGCGCAATCTGTATTTATGAAACCAATTCGCCAGATGCGTTATAAAGCTTTGTACGAAAATGCGTCTTGGAGGAATCGTTTGTTAAGTACCAATGTCAACGAGCTTTCCTGTAAGGGTTCGTGGAGATGGAAGAAAGATTATCCTGAAATATTAAAACCTTCGCAAGCGATTATCAACAATAGCGATAAGGCTTCTTCTATGGGAACGACTTTATGGTTTACAGAATATGACAGAGAAAACGAAATTCCAGAGGCATTGCTTGCTTGTGGACAATATACAATATGTATGAATTTGTTAGAGTACGTCGAGAAGTTAAAGAAGGATATGTCGAATACGACAGACACACATAAACTTCTGTTGGGGTGTGAACAACAATTGAAATCAGATTGGGAGCAATTCCAATCTAATCCAAAATATCTTTTAAAATTAGTAACAGTATGAAACATTATACAAGATTTAGAGCTTATCAATTAGGCGAAAAAGGAGCTTCTTTTTCTATTAGTGTAGATCAATACTTTGTCTTGATTGAAGCTCGTTACAATTCAGTAAACAAGTCTCATATTATTTATGAAATGGGATTAAGCGGTGTTGCCCATATAGATGTTCTTCATATAACAAGTTGGGATGAAGATCATTGTAAGTCAACGGAATTGGAAGATATAATCAAAGAATTAAAACCTTCTATAATAGAATGTCCTGGTTATGCTCCACATACTATTACAGGATTAAGGTCTTTGTCTATAATCTTAAACTCTGGTTGCAAGGTAGTTCGGGTTACTCCGTCAATTGTAAAAGATCAGTTTTTTACTCGTTTAGTTGGTCGAGATTTGTTCTTTGGACCAACTAATATAGAGAATGGTACGACTTCTAATAATATGTCTGTAATAAAGTTGTTTAGAATAGGAAGTTTCCAAGTGTTAAGCCTTGGAGATTGTGAAGATTCTGACATCGCGGAAAAACTTATGAAAGAAGAGATAGTCACAAAAGAAATTGATATTCTAATTTTGGCACATCATGGGGCAGACAACGGATTTACAACTACAGACTTTCTGAAAGCAGTCAATCCAAGAGTTGCAATATGTGCTTGTGATTGGGATAATATGTATTCTCATCCGTCAGATAAAGTGCGTTCTATGTTGTCAAATCTTGGAATTAAGTATTATTCAACCAAATCTGGAGATATTATTGCTCAGAGTATTGATAAATATAATTTCAAAATCTCCAATTACATAACAAATAATGAAAAGAAAGATTCTGTAGAGACATTTATGAATAAGACTTTTTATACTCAAGATTAATAGTTTTTATGACCCATCAAGCAAATAACAACAAGCGAATAGCAAAGAATACGCTTTTGTTGTATTTCCGTATGCTATTCTTAATGTTCATCGGACTTTTTACAAGTCGAATCAATCTACAATCTTTAGGAGTAGATAACTTTGGTATATATAATGTCGTTGGTGGCGTGGTCGCAATGTTTTCTGTATTAACAGGTTCTTTGAGCGTTGCCATTAGCCGAGATATAACTTTTGAGATAGGTCGTGGTGATAAAGAAAAACTAAGTAAGGTATTTTCCTCGGCTGTAACCATTCAGATATTTATGTCAGTTATTGTAGTCCTTATCGCAGAGGTTGCGGGAGTTTGGTTTTTGAATAACAAGATGGTTATACCTGCCGATAGGCTTGATGCAGCTAATTGGGTTTTGCAGTTTTCTATAGTGTCGTTTGTGTTGACACTGATTAGTGTGCCTTATAATGCGTGCATCATTGCCCATGAGAAGATGTCGGCATTTGCCTACATCACAATTTATGAGGCAATTATGAAATTGGTGATAGCCTATTCTGTATTTGTCACGCCTATTGATAAATTGATTACGTATGCAGCTCTCCTGCTTTTCCTCTCTTTTTCAATGCGTATAATATATGGAGTCTATTGCTCAAGAAAGTTTGAGGAATGTCATTATTGTTTTGTCTTTGACAAGGATTTGTTGAAGCACATGGGTGGCTTTGCTGGTTGGACAATGTTTGGAAATCTTGCATACGTTGGCTATTCCCAAGGCTTGAATATCCTGCTGAATCTGTTCTTTGGACCATCTGTAAATGCAGCAAGAGGTGTAGCTATGCAAGTTAATGAGAAAGTATCAGCTTTCTGTACCAACTTCCAGATGGCATTGAATCCTCAGATAACTAAAAGCTATGCTGCAAATGATTTGAAGCGAATGCATTCTCTGATATATGCCAGTTCAAAGTATTCATTCTTTATGCTTTTGCTTTTGTCTTTACCAATTATGATAGAGGCTCCATCTATCCTCCATTATTGGTTAGGGTTGGTGCCAGATCATACGGTTTGGTTTGTTAGATTGATATTCATGATTTTAATGTTGGATGCTACGGCAAATCCTCTTACAGTGGGAGCACAGGCAAATGGTAATATTAAGGTATATCAGATAGTTGTAGGTTCAATTCTTCTACTGATAGTTCCAATATCTTATGTCGCTTTGAAAATGGGTTGTATACCTGAGGGTGTATTTATTGTTCATCTCTGTGTCGTTATTTTGGCTCAGTGTGTGAGAATATATATGATAAGAAATATGATTCAGCTAGCTGTCGGTGAATATATACAAAAAGTTATAGTAAAAATAGGATTGGTTGTTGCTACAGCAATAATACTTCCTTTGTTATTACATAGCTATTTGCTGCCAAGTTTTGCAAGCATGGTTCTTGTTTGCTTGGTTAGCGTGATTAGCGTAATGATATGTGTTTACGTCCTAGGTTTGACAGTTAAAGAGAGAGTGAAAGTAAACGCAAAGGTGTCTAAAATAATATTTAAAAGAAATGACCGTTGATAAACTATATTGGTGGAAAGCTGAGAAAAATTTTGGAGATTACGCCTCTTTTTATTTAGTAAGTCATTTGGCTAAGAAACAGATAAAATGGGCCTTCCCTCAAACTTGCATCCACAAAGATTTTTTGAATTTACTTCGTGCGATTAAGCATAGAAAAGCATTTCGATTAAGCTCATATGTGGGATATGTTTATCCTTGGGATAAAGCTTTATTTGCAATTGGATCTATTCTTGATTTTGCAAATCGAAAAACTGTTGTTTGGGGTAGCGGTTTCCGAGAATATGATAGTAAATATAAGAAAACGAAAGTTTTAGCTGTACGAGGAAAACTGTCTTTAGAGAAGTTACCTTTTAATGAAAGGGGAATAGTTGCTTTAGGTGATCCAGGATTATTGTTGCCTTTAGTGTATGACAGGCCACAAAAACAGAAGTTTGATGTGGTTATTATACCACATTTTGTGGATTATTCATATTTCAAGGAAAAATGGGGAACCAAATATGCTGTTGTAAATGTTAGAACTAATGATTTGGAAAGTGTAATTGATATTATTCGACAGAGTAAATGCGTTTTGTCATCTTCTCTTCATGGACTCATATTTGCTCATGCTTATGGAGTTCCTGCACTTTGGATAAAGCATGGATATGTGAATTCTTCGGACTTTAAGTATTATGACTATTTTAGTGGTGTAGGTATTCCTGCCTATGAAGGGGAAATTCATGATGAGAACCTATTAAGCTCGTTGGATTCTATTGCTAATTATTTCCAACGTATGCACAATTACTCTTTGATTAAAAAAGAAAGATTATCTCAAATTCAGCAGAATTTAATAAAAGTCTTTCCTCTGGAATTAAAGGATGAATATAAGAAAATGTTATAAAAATATGAAGTATTTAATAGTACAAGATTGGCGTAGTACACATGGTAATCATGCTGGTATGAGACACATGTGTGATATGCTTAAGAAAAAATATCCAGCAGAATATGAAGTGTACGTAAAGGAAATGCCTAAGGTGTGGGAGTATCCTAAGACTTTCCTTGAAAAAATTCACTGGAAATTGTTCGGGGCGAGAGCACAAAAAGCATATTTAGAAATAACCTATCCAAAAGAATATTTGGAACTTTGTAAACCAATGTTCTCAAAGTTGAAAGCTGGTGATGAGGTTTTTCTTCTTGAATATCTTTTACCATGGGCTTCTCAGTATGAATTGTCTTGCTATATTCGCAAGAATTATCCTGAGGTTAAGATATATGCTCTTTCTCATCTAACCTGCAAGTTTTTTGATGAGATTACGGCAAAAGAATCTGGAATAATCAAAAAATGGGCAGAACCAGTAGATAAAATGTTGACGTTAGGTTCTTCTTTATCTGATTATTTTGAGAAGGCAGGAATAACAAAAGAAAAAATAAGTACTGGCTTTCATTATGTGGATTCGGCATATTATCATAAGCAGCAACCTATTGATGTACATTCGCCTCTTAGGGTTATCATGATGGGAGCTTTACAACGAGATTATGGAATGTTGGCAGAAATTGTTAAACAATGTCCAAATGTGCATTGGACTATCTGTCGAGGTCGAAAAAATGTAGATGACCTTTTCCCTAAATCTTCTAATGTAGAGCTAAAAGGTTTCTTGTCAGAGGAAGAATTGCGTCATCAAATGGATATAGCAGATGTCTCCTTGAATGTAATGGAAGATACTGTGGGTAGTAATGTGATAACGACATCTATGGCAATGGGGCTTGCGATGATTGTGAGTGATGTGGGTAGCATCAGAGATTATTGTGATGAGAAAAATGCAATTTTTGTAGAAAATAACATTGGGGATTTTGTAAAAGGAATAAATTCCTTGTGTGATGATAAGAGAAATCGTGTTTATGAAATGAAGGAAAACTCTATCAATATGAGTCATAGATTACATATTGAAGAGGTAAACAAGTGGTTTTCATTTTTATGTTAAACAAAAGGACTTCTTTGGTAATAAAGGGAAGTTTTAATAATCATAATAGTACATGTTTTTAGGTTATGATGTAGGGGATCCAATAATATATTGGATTCTTAGAATTTTACTGCTTGCAATATTGTTTTTTTGCGGATGGGGTATAAGTAAAGATGCTCCAGCAAGATATAATAAATATGCATGGCTAGCAGGCAGCGCATATTCTTTAATAGAAGGTTTACGTTGGCTAAGAGGTGCTGATTATCCACACTATTATAATGACATAGTAACATGTTTGGGAAAAAACATGAATGGGGCTCTTCCTGCTGTAGTTACAGATGAACCTGAGTTCCTTTATAAAATATGGTGTACCGTGTTTTATTATACATCCCTACCTTTTTGGGTGGCATTTGTCTTGTATAGTGCTCTTTTGATAGGTGGTATATTATTGCTGTTAAAAGTTTATAGGAAAGCAGCAATTTGGGCTTTGCCTTTATTCTTTATCTTAACCCCATCAGCAGAAAATTTAATTAGACAATATATAGCAGTTTCATTTATTTTGTATGCTTACTATTTCTACTTAGTTTCTAAAAAGAAGAAGATGTGGTTGTGTTTGTGTGCTATACCATTGATTCATTTTAGTGGAATTATTGTTGTTACCGTGTTTGTAACTTTAGTATATCTTCCGCATAAGATTGTAGAACAGATTGCAAAGAAAAAAATGATACTTTGTGGAATGCTTCTTCTCTTTTTGTATTGTTACTATTTTTGGGACTCTTCTAATCTCTCGTATTTTGTAGATTTTATTCAAAACAATGTAAATTTAGATAGTGAGAAAGGGTCTAATTATGTAGAAAATGCAGATCGTTGGTTTTCAGAAGAAGGAAGTATTTCCAATGTGTTAGGAAACAAAGCCGTAGTAATTGGATTTGTGAATCAAGTAGTAAGTTTAGTGACATATTGTTCTATCATTGTATTTGGCTTTTTGGCACAAAAAAAAGACAATAACATATTCGTAAGTTTTTATTTTAGCTATTTTGCCATTATGCTAAAAACTATTGGTGGAGACATCGAAATGTTTGGTAGATTTTATAATATGTTTATTGTGTTGATGCCTCTATTGATAGGTATATATATGTATAAACTCGCCAGTAAAACCGCATTGAAGAATGCACTAATGATAGTTTATGCTTTGAACTTTTTATGGTATGGCTTTTTGCGTGAAATAGTTAACACCTCCATGTTTGGCTATGGCTTTGTATGGGATAAATAATATATGTAATGAATAGGATAGAATCTTTTATTAAAATGCTCTTATACAACTCTATTTGCAAAAGTTATATAAAGTTGTTTGGTAAGCATGACAAACGAGTAATGAAATACCGTGTTTCATTATGTTTAATTTTTAAGAATGAAGCCCCTTTTTTGAAAGAATGGCTTGATTATCATCTCACCATAGGAGTAGATCATTTCTACTTATATAATAATAATTCTGATGATGATTTTAAGAGAGTTTTAAGACCTTATATTGATAAAGGGGCTGTTACCTTAATAGACTGGCCATACGACCATTCTCAATTTAAGGCATACAAACATTGCTATGAGAGTTTTCGCAATGAGACAAATTGGATTTCTTTCTTGGATGCAGATGAATTCTTTGTACCTAAGTATGCTAATACTATAGAAGAATGGTTGAAGCCGTTTGATAAATATCCTGCTATAAACATTCATTGGAGAATGTTTGGTACTGGAGGTAAACTGGAACATGATTATTGTAAAAATGTGATAGAGCAATATTTCACCTGTTTCGATGAGCTTTATTCTCATGGCAAGTGTCTGATTAATACTCGTTATAATATAGCAAGTTTTGATTTGTGGCATGTACATCACCACACTTATATGAAATATTCCATTTGTGGAGTAAAGATAACTCTCCCTGCTGTAAATCAGTTTGGGTATATCTGTACCATTGATAAAACATGGGGTGGAGGTCGACATAAGCAAGAAAATGCAACAATGTTGATAAACCATTATTTTACTAAGGCATGGGATATTTATAGTGCTAAGATGCACCGTTCTGATGTGTTGTTCGAGAAGAATCCGAAGGCAGATTACAATTATTTCTATAAATATGAAATGAGATGTAGAACAGAAGATTATACGATTCGTCGTTTCTTGATACGAATGAAAATTAATCAAGGTTTAATCAAATAATAGTTTAAAACATGACAGAGACTTACATAGGATATGCCTATGATAATAATACAAGATATGAATCTGCTTCAGGGGGTATAACAAGCTCCATTGTAAGATATCTCTTTGATTCAAAACAGATAAATACATACCTGTCTTGTGAGTTTGTTACAGAAAAATGCCGTTATGAGCCGAAATTGATATATTCTTTTGAAGAATATGAAATGGTAGGATCAGTATATCAAGATATGGATTTGGTAGGATTTATAAGAAAACACATTTCTGAGATTCGTGGTCGCATTCTTGTTGTGTGTTCTCCATGTTTTGTTAGAGCCATACGAAGTATATTAAGAAGAGCAAATATTGAATCCATAATCATTGACTATTTTTGTTCTGGTCAGACAACATTGGATGGTACTTATTGTTATTATAAGTTTTTAGGTATATCAAAATCACAGGTTAAAAATATTAGGTATCGAGGTGGAGGATGGCCAAACGGCATAGATATAACATTAAATGATGGTAGCCATATAAAAAGAACTAACTATACTGAGCCTTGGATAACTATGCATGATTCTGGTATATTTACTCCGAAGAGATGTTTCTATTGCAAACAGGTAGAGAGTAAGGATGCAGATATTTCAGTGGGTGATCCTTGGCTGAAAGAATATTTGGAAAATGAAACTGTGGGGGCTTCACTTTTCTTGGTACATTCTGAATATGGCAAGAATATTATAAACAATTTGTTTAAACAAAATGTTGTACTGGCAAGTAAAGTTGATTATCATCTTTTTGAAAAGTCACAATGGCCTACAGTAAAAAGAAAGGGAAATATAGCTAAAGAAAAACGTTTTTATGATTTGCAATTAAAATTGTTATCAAAATCCTGGTATTCTAGATGGGCAAAGAAGAACTTTAATAATATGAAAAGACATCGCCTTTTTGTGCTATATTTTTTGCATCCTTATTGTCAAACTAAAAATATGAGTATGAAGCAAATTGTAATAAAAGCAACATCAAAAATAATTAATAAAATTAAAATGGGGGGGTAAGATGGTATTGGAAAAATAAGCTTGGTGCAATGGGGGAACATTGGACAAAAGCTTCTGGTGTAGTTATACAGAATCCTCAGTGCATTTTCTTTGGCTGTGATGTTGGCATTGGGAAAAATACTTATTTTATTCCTATTGTTGAGCATCTTGGCAACAAATACTCTCCGAAAATAACTGTTGGGGATGGTACATGGATAGGAATACGAAACAGTTTTGCCGCCATACATGGCATCACTATCGGTAAGAATGTATTGTTTGCTGGTTATGTACATGTTACAGACCATAGTCATGGCTACGAGGATATTAATATGCCAATATCCAAGCAGCCATTGATTAGTAAAGGACCTGTCATCATAGAGGATGAGTGTTGGTTAGGTTTTAGTTGTGAGATATTATCGGGAGTGCATATTGGGCGACATTCTATTATTGCTGCAAGAGCCGTAGTAACAAAAGATGTTCCACCTTATTCTATTGTTGCAGGTAACCCTGCACGGATTGTTAAAAAATATAATTTTGAAACTAACAAATGGGAAAGAAATTGACCCATAAAATGAAACTATGAATGAATTTAAAAAGGTTTTCCTCTTAGTTAAGGCTGATTTTAAGGTGTGGGCGGAATGGCTTAATGTTCCTCAGAGTATTGGAGGTTTTTTAAAGCTGATGTATCATTATCCGGAATACAGACGTCTAGTATATTATCGTCTTGAATACAGACAGTCTCCTATGCTGAAGATTACCAAAAGAATAGTTAGTCTCTTAAAACCATCCACTCTGAACCTATATTTTTGTAATGCTAATATAGGAGAAGGACTTCGTATTATGCATGGTTTTTCGACGATAGTTAATGCAAAGAAAATAGGAAAGCATTGTGTGATAAGTCAACAGGTGACAATAGGTTGGTCACAAAGTGGGCTTCCTACTATTGGTGATTATTGTAAGGTGTATGCTGGTGCAAAGATATTGGGGGAGGCCGTCCGAAAACTTAATTAGGGAAGCAAACAACTGAATTGGGCATTT
>OOBB01000094.1_pt1 | contig 57617 bp, 37 predicted proteins | sample 1671661 | NCBI WGS metagenome assembly OOBB01 (sample SAMN06348179, study PRJEB24527) | human gut metagenome | biome: human gut; feature: ankylosing spondylitis patient; material: feces | host: Homo sapiens | place: China | collected 2015-10
AGAATGATCTCTAGCTTGGATTTCTTCTGTTTTATCATCGAATGTTTGTCTTAATTTCATCTTAATCTTAGTCATCATCCCAGTCATTATCTCAATCATCATCATCATCGTCATCATCATCGTCATCATCCCAATCTCTATCGTGCTTCCACTTCTTCTTGTCGTGCTTCCACTTCTTATCGTGTTTGTGATGCTTGTGATGTTTGTGATGCTTGCACGGCTTTCCTGGTTTATAGGTTACATGGATTTCGCCTGGCCATCCTGGTCTTCCGTAGCTGCACTCAGGGCGAGGGCGGCGCTTGTCGTGTCCCCAGTTATGCTTTGGATACTTGGTGTAAATATGGTGAACATACACATGATTCTGCCAGCCGATAGGGCGATAGAAATAGTAAGAGTCCTTGAATCTCTTCCATTGTCTGGCGGTCATCATGCGCTTGAGCTGCTTGTTGCGGTAATGCCAGCCGTAGGCATCGATGTCGCGATAGCTTTGGATGCCATTGAGATAATTGAGATTGATGTTCAGGATGCTGTTGCGCTGAACGCTGCTCAATCCCAGTTCCACCACCATCTTATCTGTGATAAAACGGGCTTCAGCCTGAATATCTGTCAGTCTCTGAGCATTCATAGATGCAATCATCATCCATGCTGCAACCAATGTCATAATCATTCTTTTCATAACGATCTTCTCTTTAAAGGGTTATTACTGCATTTATTTATTTCTGGTGCAAAGATAGAGAGAATAGCTGAAAAAAGCAAAGGGAAAACCATAAACCAGCGTATGATTTTCCCTAAAAGCATCGGGGGAAACTCCCGTAATAAGATTGTAGTATCTTTTATCTGCTAATTCAAATCCTTGTAACCTCATTGACACATAATACCCCTACCTTTGCACCCGAAATTTAACAGATTCCACCCCGAAAGGGGAAAGGTATCATCAATATTTAATAATGTATTATAGTCAGATAAAGAAAAATGGAAAAGAAAGTATCGGGTAAGCATAGCAGCATGAATGGCTTTGCTATGATGAAAGGTAGAGTAGCTACTGTAGTTTTGGCTTCGGCTTTATTGTTGGGCGGAGGCTTGACTGCTCAGGCTCAAAACACAGCATTAACCACCTGTTCTCAGAGTGCAGCAACCGCTATTCCGCAGAATCCTAACTGGAAGGCGAATGCTGCCGAATGGCAGAAACTGAAGGGCGAAATCACCCTCTACATGACCAATGATATGGGTCGCAACGGCTACTACGACCAGAAGCCTATCGCCGAACTGATGGGCGAGATGGCGGGTACGGTAGATCCGGAATGCGTACTTGCCGTGGGCGACATCCACCATTTCAATGGCGTGGCTTCTACCCAGGACCCTCTGTGGCTTACCAATTATGAATATGTTTATTCTCATCCCGACCTGATGCTCAACTGGTTCCCGGTTTGCGGCAACCATGAGTATCGTGGTAATACCCAGGCTTTTATGGACTACGGCAAGGTGAGCCGCCGCTGGATGATGCCAGCCAAATATTACACCAAGGTGTTCGACCACAAGGGAACCACCATCCGTGTCATCTTCCTCGACACCACTCCGCTCATCGATTCCTATCGCAAGAATCCGGAAATCTATCCTGATGCCTGCAAGCAGGATGCTGAGGCTCAGCTCTCCTGGCTCGACGAAACTCTGAAGAATGCCAAGGAAGACTGGGTTATCGTGGTAGGCCATCATCCTATCTACGCCGAGACTAGCAAGGAGGAGAACGAGCGACTCGACATGCAGAAGCGCCTTCTTCCTATCCTCCATAAATATAATAATGTGGCGATTTATGCCTGCGGTCACATCCACAACTTCCAGCACATCCAGAAGAAGGGCGACAACATCGACTACGTAGTCAATTCCTCTTCGTCTCTGGCTCGTCCTGTGAAGCCTATCGATGGCACCGTGTTCTGCAGTCCTGCCGATGGTTTCTCTGTATTTACTGCAGATAAGAAGCAGCTCAGAATGTCGATGATTGACAAGGATGGAAAAATCATTCACACGGTTACAAAAAGTAAGTAAAAAGCAAAAGTAAGTGAAGAGTGAAGAACGAAGAGTGAAGAATTCAATAGCGATATAGATGAAAATATTTTTACTGAGTGCGGCGCTTCTTGCCGCTGCAACTACCGCCATCCAGGCCCACACGCTGGATGGTGTAGTCAAGGATAACAAAACGGGCGACCCCCTCATCGGAACCGTAATCCGAGTAAAGGAGCTGCCCAACGTGAGTACCACCACCGGACTTGATGGTACTTTCACCCTGCATGAATTGCCAGATAAAGGCAAGTTTACCATCATCGTTTCCTACATGTCTTACAAGACCAGGGAGATGGTAGTGGATGTGGCTAAAGACTTCTCCAAGGATGGAAAAGAGGGAAAGGATGGACAGTTGACCATCGCGATGGATGAAGACCTGAAGCAGTTGGGCGAAGTGGTGGTTACCGGTCATCGTGAATACCGCAGCGACCGCAGCGCCATAGAAACCGTGAAGAATGCCGGCAACGTGCTCAACGTGATGAGCCAGCAGAGCATCCAGCTTTCGCCTGATGTCAACGTGGCGAGCGTTCTGCAGCGTGTATCGGGTGTAACCATGGAGCGTGATGCATCGGGCGAGGCTTCCTACGCCATCCTCCGAGGCATGGACAAGCGCTACAACTACACCCTGGTAAACGGCGTGAAGATTCCTAGTCCGGATGATAAAAACCGTTACATCCCATTGAATATCTTCCCTTCAGATCTGATGGACCGCCTCGTGGTTTCCAAGTCTCTTACTGCTGATATGGAAGGCGATGCAGCCGGCGGCGTGGTGGATATGGTGATGAAGGATGCCCCATCCCGCTTCCAGATTCAGGCGAATGCTGCCATCGGAGCAAGTGATTATTTCTGGAAGGATGGCAGAGATTATCTTACCAGCAACCGCTCTGATTATACAAAGAAATCTCCTTACGAGGCTTTCGGAAAAGACTACAAGGCGCAGATGAGCGATTTCAGGAACGGTCCTGTTCAGTTGAAGAGCCATTCTCTTCCTGCTCCTAACTTCATAGGAGGTCTGAGCATCGGCAACCGCTTCTGGAACGACCGCCTGGGCGTGATGCTTGCCGGAAGCGTGCAGAATGTTTTCCGTGGCACCGAGCGCACCTACAATTCCGTAAAGATGGCTTCGGGCGAGCAGGCCATGTACATTTCCAATCTGCAGCATCGCTACTATAGCATCCACGACCTTACTGCGGGTGCTCATGCCAAGTTCGACTTAACCCTGCCTCGCCACAAGCTGGAATGGTACAACATGTATGTGCGCACCAATTCCAAGGGCACCAGATACAACAATAGCGTCAACACCGAATACATCGGAGCCGACAGCTACACCCAGGATGATGAGGTGCGCTCTCTCTCAACCACCCAGAGCATCTTCGCCACCAATCTGAAGGGTACGCATCATCTTACCAAGGATTTTACCGTAGATTGGTCGGGCGTGTTCTCGCAGGCTAAGGAGGAAGATCCGGATAGAACTTACGTTACCCTGACCAACTCCATCAGCAGAACTGCCGAGAATGGCGGAGATGCCGTTTCGGGTTCCATCTGGGAAGGTGAAAAGAACATCACCAAGACCCTGCCTAAGAGTGCTGAGCGCCGATTCCAGCACAACAAGGATACCGATTGGGCGGGTTACATCAACCTCTCTTACGATACCCATTTCGCCAACTCTGTGGAGGCTCTCTGGAAGACGGGTGCGCAGTATCGCAGAAAGGAACGCAGCAATAGATATTATTCTTACATCTTCAATCCTGCCGACATCTCGCAGCGATTGGATGGCAATGGAATAGACCAGTATGCCAACATCGATTGGGTTTGCAAGACTCCTTATTCTCAGGCTTCCCAGCTCAACTACGATTCCAAGGAGCACATCGGCGGAGCCTACGCCATGGTAACCCTGAAGAGCGAGGTGGGCGAACTGAATGCCGGTTTCCGTGCCGAGCACACCAACCAGATTTACACCATGCTCCAGCACTTCCGCAACATGGGACAGGTGGGCGAGCAGAGCTACTGGGATTATCTGCCATCGGCATCCATCAAGTGGACGCCAACCAGGAAGATGAACGTGCGTCTCTCTTACTATCGCTCCATTAACCGTCCGGGGTTCTACGAGATAGTGCCTTATCAGATTCAGGGCGAGGAGTATCAGGAAAAAGGTAATCCAAACCTGAAGCGTGCCCGCATCGACAACATCGACCTGCGCTGGGAGTGGTTCCCAAGCAAGACCGAACAGATTCTTGCCGGCGTATTCTATAAGTATCTGAAAGACCCTATAGAGCAGGTGTTCGTAACATCGGATGGCAAGATAGGATCCGGAACTGATGCTTACTACATGCCGGATAACCTGGGTAATGCCAAGAACATGGGATTCGAAATCGACCTCATCAAGTACATCCGCCACTTCGGAGTGAAGGCGAATTATACTTACACCCATTCTGAAATCACCACCTCGAAGCGTGAGTACCAGGAGGGTAGTGCCGAGTATAAGACGGGCGTAACCCAGACCCGTCCGCTGGTTAACCAGGCTCCTCATACCGCTAACATCTCCTTATTATATAAGGATACGGAGAATGGCTGGAATGCGCAGCTTGCCTCTTCCTTCACGGGCACCAAGCTTGCCCTGGTTTCTCCCTTCAAGGATGCCGACCAGTGGGACAAGGCGATGTTCGGTCTCGACCTGAGTGCCGAGAAGCAATTCAAAAACGGCATCTCCATCTTCTTCAAGGCAAACAATCTGCTCGATGCCAAGCGCGAGAGATACTTGAAGACCGTGAACAAGAGCAACCTGGAGTATGAGGGTCAGAAGAGCGATAAGACCATCGTGGGAACTTATCAGTATGGCAGAACCTTCCTGCTGGGAGTAAGATACAAATTATAATGTTAAATATTAAATTAAGGCTAACGCCTTGATTACTAATCATAAAGTTCAAAGTTCAAATGTTAAAGTTCAAAGTAAAATATAGCTTGCTGTTGATGGCAGCAGCTGCAATGTTCTCCACATCTTGCGAGAACGATAATATCAATCCATACGATTACGTGAATAATGGCGGTAATGGAAGTGATGGCAACCAGAACCAGGGTTCTAAGGATGTCATTACAACGAAGGTGGCAGAATATCCAGCAGGTTCTGTGGTTTGGAGCAAGGATACTACCCTGAGCGAGAGCGTTGAGATTCCAGTAGGAGCATCGCTCTACATTGAGCCGGGTGTAACCGTTACCTGCAAGTCAGAGGTTCAGGTGCCGGTAGAAATCGTGGTATTGGGCAATCTCTATTGCCTGGGAACCGCCGAAAAACCGGTAGTCTTTACTTCGGATACCAGGAAGCCTGCCGATTGGGGCGGCATCATCTGCGGATATAATTCTGAGGAGGTGGTGCTCAACCACGTGGATGTGGCCTATGCCGGTGCTACTCCTACCGAGAGTTCAGCTTCTTTCCAGAACAAGCTTTTCAAGACCACCATCGATGGTGGCGTGCCAGCCTTCCACTTCTGTAATGTAAACGGCAAGTTTGTGATGGCAAACAGTTTCTTCCATGACAACTACAACGACCAGACTTACTTTACCGGTGGTAACGGCGTGATTATCAATAATATCTTTGCCGATAGCGGAAATGCAGCCGATGGTGGCGAGGCCATCAACGTAAAGGCAGGTTGCAAGATTGATGTTGCCAACAACATCATCTACAACGCCTGTACCAACGCCTTCAAGCTTTCTAATGCCGGCAATAGCGAGGTGATTCCTCTCTCTGAGATGACCGTCTATAACAACACCATCGTCAACTGCGGCTGGCGCCGTTCCAAAAACAAGAAGGGTGGTTCTGTCTGGGTAGAGAAGGCAGCGAAGCCAATCTTCGTGAACAACCTCATCTACGATTCCCGTTTCGGATTGAAGCAGCCAAAGAAGGATGGTGCAGATATGGATCACAGTCGTCTTACACCAAATTACTACTTTGCATCTACAGAGACTGGCGTAGCGCAGATGGCGAAGGATGCAGAACTCGGCATCTGGTTTGATACCGATATCAAGAGCAGCGTGGCAGGTCAGCTCAATCCTCTCTTCAAGAACTTCACTCAGAGCGAGAAGATGAACATCAATTGCGAGATAGATGATGTAGCCCAGGGTGCTCCATTGGCATTCGACAAGAGTTGGAATTTCGATTATCAGGCAGGCAGTCCTGCACTCTCAGGAGGTGTAACCGATTTTGCCCGCCTCTTCCCACAAGGTCTGCCATTCTTCGGCATGAAGCAGGTGAATTTCCTGGATAAGAATAACGACCAGAACTATTACTTCGCCGCCCCATTGCCAAGCGCAAGATTCGGAGCGTGGCTGTAGGATAAATAAGATGAATATAAAAGGAAAAAGCGTGCAGGCAACATCATTGTCGCCTGCACGCTTTTCGTTTTTATCATTTTTATCATCTAAATTTGTTGTGATTTCCAATCGAACACGATGGTGTTGTCTTCTTTGATATTGAAGCTCATACCTACCTTGATAATTTCCTTGCCGCTCATGGCAAAGGTATTGACATAATGCTTGCTTTCTATCTGCTCAAGAGCCTCCTGGGCAGTCTTTCCAAACTTCAGCTCCATCACATAGATAGTATCATCTGTCTCCATGGTTATATCAATTCTACCCTTTGACGTATGTTGCTCCACTATAATCCTGAAATTCGTGAGCAAGGCAAAGATGATATACATCGTTTGCTGGTAATGACCTTCGTAATGGGTGTTGTCGCAATAAGGCACCGTCTCCCAAAACGATTTCAATAACTGTAAGGCTTCATCTATCTTTCCATGTTTAATAAGCACCGACATCTTGGCGATGGTGGTATTGCACATCGCCGTCTTTGAGGTCAGATAATTAGGCAACAAACTTCTGTACAATCCAACTCTTATTTCCTTGTTAGGAATGGCTAGGGTATAGAGTTCCGTTTCTTCATCGTAATCCTTGATGGTGATGTAACCACTCTGATAGAGCAGCGGCATGATGGTGGTCATGGTTTCCGTGGCAGCATCAAAGTCATCCTTTCCGGCTTCCATACTCTCGCCCAGGTTCGCTGGCAGAAAGTTGAAATTGCGCATCATATTGATCAGATAAGTAGGAGTGCCTGATCCAAACCAGTAGGAATCAATCTTCTGCTTGGCAAAGCAGGATAATAAGCTGAACGGATTATAAACGTCTGGAGAAGGCCATGTAAAATGATAGCCGTCATAATTATCCTTTAACTTAGCTAACGTCTGCTCATACGATAAGTTTAATTTTTCAGCAAGTGCCTCTATGTCATTCCGCATTCCGTTCACCAGTTCATCTTCCGTAATTCCGCAAATGCCGGCATACGGCTCGTCCATACTGATATTGGTGATGTTGTTCAATTCGCTGAAGATGCTGAGCTGAGAGAATTTGGTGATGCCTGTGAGGAATACGAAGCGGAGCAATTTCTCGCATCCTTTTAGCGGACTGTAGAAATTGCGCATGGCGTTGCGAAGTTCTTCCAGTTTTTCATCCTCGTGCACCACATCAAGCAAAGGGGCATCATATTCGTCAATCAGTATTACCACTTGCTTGCCCGTTTCCCTATAGGCAGTCTGGATAAGTGAGATGAGGCGGACGTTGGCATCAACAGCCGGATTCGTAATGCCCCATTTCTGCTCTTGTTCTGCAAGTTGCTGGTCGAAATATCTTTCCAGCTGGGCTATCTCCATGTGTTTGCCCATGCTCATATCGAAATGCAGCACCGGATAGCTTATCCAATCCTTTTCTAGCTTTTCGATGGCGAGTCCTTTGAAAAGATCCTTCTTTCCTTCAAAATAGCTCTGCATGGTAGTTAGCAACAGCGACTTTCCGAAACGGCGTGGACGGCTCAGGAAGAAATAAGTACCATCAGTATGTGCCATACGATATACATATTCCGTCTTGTCAATGTAGAACTTATCTTCCACTCTGATTCGTTCGAAAGTTTGTAATCCTATCGGATATAGTTTTCTTGCCATAATTGCTCGCCTTTCTTTTAAGTGATATTCTCTTTGTTGGCAAAGATACGAATAAATGGTGAAACCACCAAATAATAAACATCTTTTCTTCATTTATGCCCCTTATCTCATTTCCTTATACCTTTTATTTCTTTTCTCTCCTTATTTCTTTTCTCTCCTCCTTTTATCTTCTTTCTTCCTTCTCTTATCTCCTTTCTCCCTCCTTCCAGTATTAATTTTGTGTTAATCTTAGGAAAAGTCTTGTTTAATATAGGATAAAGTTGTATCTTTGCCTAGTAGAAAGTTTCGTTCAGCGACGTTAAATGTGCGTTCAACGTCGCTGAACCTGCATTCAACGTCGCTGAATATCGGTTCAACGTCGTTGAACGGAACTTTCATCTAGGGATAAATACTTTTATCTCTAGGTTTGAGAACTATTATGATGAGGAGCAATCATCATTACTCTTGACTGTAATGGCTGTCTCAATATGGAGTGATAACAAACTTAATAAGAAAGGAATCGGTATGGCAAAGTACAAGTTGCAAGAGTTAACTGACATGCGTAATGAAGGCAAGCGTAGAGTTTATCCCAAGATAGTGACCAATCGGACACTATCCAGAAAAGAATTCATCAAGAGAATGCAGGGCTACCATCGTGGTATTTCGGAAAGTACCACGGAGGCAGTATTGCTAGATGTGGCTGATATGCTGGTAGAAATGCTCTCCATGGGCTACAATGTGAATCTGGAAGGTATCGGTACCTTCTCCCTCTCCCTCGGTTTCGAGGACGATAAGCCTACGGAAATGCAGAGTGAAGAGGATAAGATGACGTATCGCAAGGTGGGAGTGAAGGACATCAACTTCAAGGCATCTCCTGAATTTCTCAAGAGTGTGAAGCAGGAAACCGATCGCGGTCTGGAACGTGATATGGGTGGCGTAAAGGTGATTCGCAAGCAGCTCTATTCCAGAGATGAGCGCATCGCCCGTGCCCTAGAGATGATAGAAGCCAATGGTCTCATCACCCTCTCTGATTATGCCTACATCAACAACCTGAGCCGCACCGCCGCCTCCCTGGAACTGAAGGAAATCACCGCCGACCGAACTTCACCGATAGGTTCTATGGGCAGCGGTAGCCACAAGGTTTGGGTGAAGAGAAAAGAATAAATTTAAATGAGTTTTTATATTATTTTATTGGGATTTGCAAGAAACTTTCCGATTTTCTTGCAAATCCCAATTCTTTTTATTACTTTTGCAGTTGTCTTGCTGTGGATGGCTGGCGATGAGTCGCTGGCTAGGTAAAAATCCATGGCTTGGCCTATCATAATTAAGAAAGACGTGTACTACGTTTTCTTCTGGTCTATTGAAACCTAGGAAATTTCAAATTGATATTCAGATGAAGACAGCGGTAGGCGCCTTCGCTTACGTGTATATACACAGGCATAGGTGTGCCCTTTCCATTCTATGGGAAGAGTGCATCCTATGCTATCATCTATATGCAAGTTTGGCGTAGGTTTCTGTTGCTTCTTACCCTTAATATCAAAGGTTTTCCTAGGACCTCAATAGGCAAGGGTAATGCGAGTGATAGATTCCCTACGCCATTTCTGTTTTGGTAGCAACCATACAAACTAACAAGAATGTTTCTGCTTGGGGGAATGGCGGAAGTGCCAATAGCCTAAGGAAATACAGACAGATGAGCACTAAGTTTTTTAATAATACTCCTGATAATTCCCTGTTCGAGAAGTTCAAGGGAATAGCCCATAATATGCTTGATTTTCATGCCTTTCAGGCCGTAGTAGGATATTTCCGAAGCTCGGGCTATTTCAAACTTCGTGAGGAATTTGAACACGTCAAAAAGATACAGATATTGGTAGGTATCAATATCGACAACATATTCCGTAAGCAATCCAAACTCTTTTTCGGACAGATTGATGAACAAGCCGTCATCGATGCCTATTCTCACGATTTCGTTGAAGAAGTGAAGAATGCAGGCTATGATGAGCAGACGGAGAGAGGTATCCTCCAGTTTTGCCAGGACATCATCGACAAAAAACTGGAGATGCGTATCCATCGCAGTAAGAACCTCCATGCCAAATTCTATCTTCTTCTCCCCGAAAATCATAACCCAAACTCTGATGGCTGGGTTATTATGGGTTCCTCCAATCTATCCGATTCCGGAATGGGAACCGTGCCCAGCAACCGGTATGAGTTGAACGTGGCGATGAAGGATTATGATGATGTGGAATATTGCAAGCAGGAATTTGAGCAGCTTTGGGAGCAGGCCGTTCCTCTGAATCTGAAAGATCTCGAGCAGATGAAGGCGAAGACTCATCTTGCCCAGTTGACTACACCATACGAACTCTATATGAAGGTGCTGATAGACACTTTCGGTTCGCAGGTGGAGGATGACTTTACGATGGAAATGCCTGAGGGTGTGAAGGATATCCGCTATCAGCACGATGCCGTGATTCAGGGTTATCAGATGCTGATGCAGCACAATGGCTTCTTCCTTGCCGATGTGGTGGGTTTGGGTAAGACCATTGTTGCCACGATGATTGCCAAGCGATTTGTTGAAGCAAATGGAAGATACACCAATATCCTGGTGGTTTATCCGCCAGCCTTGGAAAAGAACTGGACTGATACCTTCAAGCTTTTCGGCATCAAGCGCTACGCCCAGTTTGTGAGCAATGGCAGTCTGAATAAAATCATAGAGGGCGAAGGCAACTTCCGTGAAAAGGGAGAGTATGACCTGGTGATTGTTGATGAGGCGCATAACTTCCGTGGAGCCACCGCTGGCAGATACGATGATTTGCAGTTAATCTGCAAGACTCCTCGCATGAACGAAGGTTTGGTAAAAGGCCATCACAAGAAGGTGATGCTGCTTTCGGCTACTCCGCTCAATAATCGTCCAACCGATCTTCTGAATCTTTTGCTTCTCTTCCAGAATGCCCGCTATTCTACCATCGAAGGCATCCAGAATCTGCCCGTAACCTTCTCTCTATGGATAGAAGAATATGATAAGCTGATGCGTGAGCGTAAGTTAGACAAGCATAACGAAAGAAATGCAGAATTTGCCAAGCGTACCGATGACCTCTACGAAAAGATAAGAACGCAAGTGATTGATAAGGTGACGGTTAGACGAACCCGAAACAATATCAAGAATGTGCCTGCCTACAAGAAAGACTTGGATGACCAGCACATCGTATTCCCGGATATTCTGCCTCCTAACGAATTGATGTATGAATTAAATGGTGGTTTGAATGATCTCTTCTATAGTACGATGGCGATTCTTACCGATACGCCTCATCCCGAAGATAATCCTACAGGAAAAGGTTTGCACTATGCCCGCTATCGTGCCGTGGAGTTCTTGCAGGGCGAGGCGCGCAAGAAGTATCCTACTGCCCTCCATATTTCCACCATGCTGACAGGCATCTATCGTGTTCACATGGTCAAGCGATTGGAGAGCAGTTTCTATGCCTTCCGCCGTTCGCTCCACACTTTCCTCCGCATTACCGAGGATATGATTAAGATGTTTGACCAGAACAAGGTGATTATCGCTCCCGATATCAACGTGAAGGATAAGCAAGCCAAGGGCTGGGAGTTGGATCGCATCATAGAATATGCCGTAGAAAAAGGCTTGAAAGAGGAAGATACGGTCTTTAAAGGTGAGGATTTCAGCGAACGGTTCCTGGAGATGCTGAAAGAAGATGCTGAGAATTTGAAGGATTTGTGCAAACAATGGGATGAGGTAAGCGAAGCCCCTAAGCTGGAACTGTTTATCGATAAACTGGAGCATGAATTCTTTGATAAAGAGATAAATCCTACAGGCAAACTGGTTATCTTCTCGGAGAGCGTAGATACCGTGAATTATCTGACGGAGCAGTTGCAGAATCGACTGCATCGCCATGATATTCTGGATGTCTGTGCCAGCAATCGTACCAACCGACAGGAACTTCTCCGCAAGTGCTTTGATGCCAACTATGCCGAGCAATCGGATGAATTCAACATCGTGATTACCTCTGATGTGCTTGCCGAAGGTGTCAATCTGCATCGTGCCAACGTCATCATCAACTACGATTCGCCATGGAATGCTACCCGACTGATGCAGCGCATTGGTCGTGTAAACCGTATCGGTTCGGTGGCAGACAAGATATACAACTACATGTTCTATCCGTCGATGCAGGGCAACCAGGAGATTCATCTCTATAGCAACGCCCTCATCAAGTTGCAGGGCTTCCATTCAGCCTTTGGCGAGGATGCGCAGATTTACTCTAGAGAGGAAATTGTGAAAGAGTTCCAGATGTTTAATCCTGATATTCAGGATGCTGTGGATAGAAACCTGAAGTTCCTGGAAGAAGCCCGTGAGCTTTATCGCACCCATCGCAAGCTCTACAATCATATCAAGGCTTTGCCGATGAAGAGCCGAACGGTAAGGGAAATCGGAAAACATCCTCATTCCACCATCGTCTATCTTTCTTCGCCTCAGAAGGTGGAGTATTATTGGGTTAAGGCTGACGGCAAGGCTTTGTCTATCCCATTCTTGGATGCGATGGACATCATGAAAGCTGAAATGGAGGAGAAGCCGGGTGACTTTGCGAAGGTGATGGATTTCCATTACGAGCAGGTGAAACTGGCATTGGAATCCTACCAGAAGGTGGTGAGAAAGGTGGTGGATGCCGAAAGCATGGAGAACAGGAAGAAAGATAAATCGACCAATGCCGTGCTGAGCATTCTCCGTACGATGAACCGAGCCTTGAATGCTGTGGATGCGGAGAAGACTGTGGCGCAAATCAAGAAGCTGGAGCAGATAGTGGAACTGGGCGTCTTCATCGGTCTCAATTCAAGCATCAACAGTTTCAATCGCCAGGTAAAGAAGCAGAAACCATCCAGCGAAGACCTCGTAGCGCAAATCATAGACAAGATAGATGAACTCTTTGAACGCTACAATATTCCGCTGGATACCGACGAGGAAAGAAACGAGGAAATCTTGGAACCGCAGATTGTGGTATCAGAGTCATTCATCTAAGTCTCTCTATATATAATAAGGTGTAAAAACAGAAAAAACAAAGATAGTTATGGCTACATATAATAAAGAAACATTCAAGCGACTCTTTCAGTCGAAGTTCAATCTTTCGAAGTGGCAGATGTTGTTGCAGGATTACTTTCATGCAGACAAGGTGCGTGTGAGTCCTGAGGTTTTGGACGAGGATGCCGAAGACCGCAAGGGATATTTCCTGGGCAGCATGACAACGCAAGATAATTATGAGTTAGGATTCTTCTATTATGAAATGGAGGATGGTTCGGTGCTGCGCCGCAAGGTGGGGCTTTGTAACCTGATTCGTCCTTATTTGGGCTATGGCTTTGATGCTGCCTTGGCGGTATTTAATGATGGAACCAACTGGCGCCTGTCTTTGATTTGCGACTTGAAGGAAGATGCTACCAGCACCAAGCGATTCACCTATGTGTTTGGTGATGAGAAGGCTTTTTATAAGACTCCTATACTTCGTTTTGAAAGCTTACGGACAAAAGCCAATGAGTTTCTTGAAATCAAGAAAGCCTTCTCTGTTGAGGCTCTTTCTGATGATTTCTTTGATGAATACCGTAAACAGTATGCCGAGTTCGTGAAATTCCTTACGGGTAAGGAATACGTAAAGAAGGGAAACAAATGGGTGGAGCAGAAAACAGGAGAGCCAGATGCCCAATACTTTACATCCTTTAAGGAGGATGATAAACTGGTGCGCGATTATATCAAGAAGATGATGGGTCGTATCGTGTTCCTTTATTTCCTGCAGAGTAAGGGATGGCTTGCTGGCAATCTGCATTACATGCACGATTTGTTCTATGATGCTTCTGATGAGGCAAAGGAAAATTTCCTGGACAAGGTGCTTGAACCTATGTTCTTTGGCTTGCTCAATACCAAGCCTGAGGACCGGAGTAGTGCGCCTTTGGTTAATGGAGTAGGGGTGAAGTATATTCCGAATGCCGGTGAAATTCCTTATCTTAATGGTGGACTCTTCCAGCAGGAGAAGATAGATGAAGTAGAATCAGTTTTCCCTGCCGGAATGTTCCAGTCGCTTTTTGATTTCTTTGATAGTTATAACTTTACGATTGATGAGAACGATCCGAACGATGCCGAGGTGGGTGTAGACCCTGAAATGCTTGGCAAGATTTTCGAGAATCTTTTGGAGGATAACAAGGACAAGGGTGCCTTTTATACGCCAAAGGAAATTGTTCGTTACATGTGTCAGGAGTCGCTGACGGCGTATCTGCAAACAGGTATCGAGGATGCAGAGGTAAAGGAACATATTGCTAACTTTGTGAAAACCAATGATGTGGAGGAGCTGGGTGGAGCTTCTTCAGAACTTGCCATGTCTATCGACCAGAAGTTGATAGACGTGAAGATTTGCGACCCTGCCATCGGTTCGGGTGCTTTCCCTATGGGTTTACTCCGTGAACTCTATGCATGCCGCAAGTCTATCGAAATCTTCGAGGAGGATAATGCTGCCGACATCAAGCGCCACATCATTCAGAACAACATTTATGGTGTTGATATAGAGAAGGGAGCCGTAGATATCGCCCGTCTCCGTTTCTGGCTTGCTCTTATCATCGATGAAAAGGAGCCAATGCCTTTGCCTAATCTCGACTTTAAGATTATGCAGGGCAACTCGTTGCTGGAGAGTTATAAAGGGGTGGACTTGGATGTTACTTCCAAGAAGCTGAAGACTGGTAAGGATACTAAGAAGACTCGTGGCGTTCTCTCGTTGGGTTTTGAGGAAACTGATGTTCAGAAGACCATTCAGGATTTGGTAAAATCATATTTTAGTATCACCGACCATACCTTGCGTGCTCAGCGTCGCCAGCAGATAGATAAGTATGTGAAGGATTACATCAAGGTTTGTGCCGAGGGAAACCATGAGGTGCAGGATGCTGTAGATGAGCTGGAGATTCCAAATGACCAGTTCTTCCTTTGGCATACATATTTTGCGGATGTATTCGAGAAGGGCGGATTTGATATTGTGATTGGTAATCCGCCGTATGGAGTATCAATAAAAGATGATTATCGTAAGGCTGTCGTTGCAAGTTGGGGAAATGTACCAGATTATGAAATATATTATTATTTCATAGTTTTGGCGGCGCCATTGCTGAAAGAAAAGGGAATTATGTCATACATTATTCCTAATACATTCCTATTCAATACTTTCGCAAAACATTTTCGTGAGATGCTTGTTGAAAAATGGAATGTGTTGGAGATTCTTGACTGTACAAAGTTTCCTATTTTTGAGTCTGCAGTAGTTAGAAATGCAATTAATCTTTTTCAAAAAGACTCTGAGGGCAGTAAGCAAGTTGGTTATCGTAATACCGCAAATGTAACTTCGTTTTCTGATTTATTGGAGCGTGAAAGAGTATTTATGACTGTTGAGAGTCTGTTGGCTATGAATCAGAATTGGGGGTTAGCGTTTTACTTAGGTGCGAATGACATAAAAGTTATCAATCAAATATCTTCATCAATTGATAGTATTTGCAATCATTATGATGTATCTCAAGGATATATTCCATATCGAAAATCAGATTTGATTAAGATATATGGAAAAGAAGAAGGAGAACGAATTGTAAAAGAACGACTATGGCATTCTCAGCAGCCTTTGGATAATACATATATTCAAGAGATTTATGGTCGTGATATTACTAAGTATAGTTATCATTCAACTGGCGAATATGTCAAATATGGAAAGCATTTAGCCTGCTATGTAGATTTGAAATTTTTTAATTCATCTAGATTGTTGGTACGTGAAATAACTAATCCACAAATAATAGCTTGTTTGTTGGATGAGTTGTTTGTCAATGATCCACAATTGATATCTGTAATTGTTCGAGACGAGCGTTATTCGTTAGAATTTCTGTGGGGAATATTGAATAGTAAGTTAGCAACTTATTACCATTTCCATCATTCTCCAAAGGCTACTAAAGGAGCCTTTCCAAAAATTTTGGTTCAAGATATTAAAGGTTTTCCTTTGCCAATAGCCTCAGATGAACAGATTAGTAGTTTAGGTAAGGTTTCAAAGAAAGTCTTAACAAAAAAGAAGAGTAATCTTTCGACTGACACTTCCGTCTTGGAGAATCAAATCGACTTCCTTGTCTATCACCTCTATGGCTTGACCTATGATGAAGTGTTGATTGTTGACCCAAAGACTCCAATCTCTCGTGAGGAGTATGAGGCATATAAAGAGGAATAAAAGACGGAATTTCGTAAGTGAGACTAGCTTATTACGAAATTGATATTCAGTATTTTAGTTCTAGCGATCCCGTGAAATGCAGGGTCGCTAGAATCCTGTTCCGAGTGTCAGAGTTGGGGAATATATTATAGGTAGAACTCTTTGTAAAGCTTTTGCCCTTGCATTGCAGATTGCTAGTGTACCCAGGGTGTTGCCCTGGGCTAAGAGCTTTTGGGCCTTCAGCCCGTTCTTGAACCACCTGCGGACGACATAGTATCCTTTAAATTCTGTTTTCTTTGAATAAATTGCTGATTTTTGAAAGAAATTGCGTAATTTTGCAACCGAAAAGAAATAATATTCAGTTTTTAATAGACAAATGGTAGATACATTACAAAACTTTTTAGTTCAGGTTAGCGATTTTCTCTGGTCGTATATCATCATCACCGTGTTGATATGCTGTGCCCTGTTTTTCACTTGGCGTACTAGGTTTGTACAGTTTCGACTCATCAAGGAGATGGTCAGGCTGCTGTTGAATCCCGACAAGATTCAACCGGAGGAGATAGGCCATGATGAGCTGTCGATGGAGGTAAAGGTGGATGGCGAGATGAAACATATCTCTTCCTTCCAGGCTTTCGTGGTGGCATTGGCCAGCCGTATCGGTACGGGTAATCTTGCAGGCGTAGCTACTGCAATCAGCATCGGTGGACCGGGAGCCGTGTTCTGGATGTGGGTGCTGGCTTTACTGGGTTCAGCATCGGCTTTCATCGAATCAACTCTTGCCCAACTTTATAAGCGTAAGGGCAAGACATCCTTCTTTGGTGGACCTGCCTATTATATGAAGTATGGATTGGGAAAGGGATGGATGGGTATTCTCTTTGCCGTCCTGATGATCATCACCTTTGGCTTTGCCTATAATTCTGTTCAGAGCAATACCATCTGTCTGGCTTGGCAGAAAGCATTCGGTATCGAACCAGCTACCATGGGAATTGTGCTTACTGCGCTTACCCTTCTCATCATCTTCGGTGGTATCCAGCGAGTGGCTAAGTTCTCTTCTACCGTGGTTCCTGTGATGGCTGTCGTCTATCTTCTGATAGCTGTAGGAGTAGTGGTTTGGAATATTGCCAGTCTGCCTGAAGTGTTGCTTGCCATTGTGGAGAATGCCTTCGGATTCAATCAGGCTGCCGGCGGAGTGCTGGGTGTTACGGTGATACAGGGTATCAAGCGAGGTTTGTTCAGTAACGAGGCTGGTGAGGGTAGTGCACCTAATGCAGCAGCTGTGGCTACGGTAAGTCATCCGGTGAAGCAAGGTTTGATTCAGGCTTTGGGTGTTTTTACAGATACCTTGGTGGTATGTTCCTGCACCGCCTTCATCATCCTTGTGAGTGGGGTAGATGTTACCGCATCCAATGGTATCCAGCTGACACAGGATGCCTTGACCCACGAAATCGGAAGTATTGGCAATCCATTTGTGGCTGTGATGATCTGGCTCTTTGCCTTTAGTAGCATCATCGGCAACTATTATTATGGCGAGACCAATGTGAGATATATCAGGGATTCCAAGTTGGGCGTATTTATCTATCGCCTTGCTGTGGCAGCGATGGTGATGGTAGGAGCTGTGGTATCGCTGGATTTCGCATGGAGCTTTGCCGATATCACGATGGCTCTTCTCACGCTCTGTAATCTGGTGGCTATTGTTCTGCTTTCCCGCCAAGCCGTCTTCCTGCTGCAAGATTATCGTCAGCAGAAAAAGGAAGGAAAGAATCCTGTATTCAGCAAGGATAAGATGCCTGAGATTGCTGATAAGCTGGAGGCATGGTAATATACGGCTTTTATCTGAATGATGCAAGAAAAAAGGAAAAAGCTTTGAAAATAAGATTGTTTTCAAAGCTTTTTCCTTTTTCTGTACGTATTGCTTAAAGAATAGTTATAACATTGTCAAATGGTGGTATAACATATAGCTGTCATTGAAATCAGATCTGCTACCACCTGCGGACAACATAGTATCTTGTAGGGAATGCCAGGCTTACAATCAGGGCAAAAATCAGTACAGCAACAATTCCCACAATAATATAGGCTATTACAACACAAATCAGATATATTGCCACTATACTGAGGAAAGAATAGAGCATCATCCAGCTTGCTGCCTTCTTGCCATATTGTTCCTTGTCTTTCTTATATCTGTACCAAAGACACAGAACGGGGGTTGCTATGGTAAGTGCTACACCTGTCAGCGATAGGAAGATCTGCGAAGTGCTGTCCTGTTCTGCCAGCGTTGCCAGATATCCAAATAATATGGTAATCACTACAGTTGCTAGTGCCGCCAGTACGGGAACGAGGAGCAACTTGTTGAATCGCTTGTAGGGTATCACTTCCGTGCCACATTTCCCATTCATCCATTTTGCCAATTTCTGGTATCTGAAAACATAAAAGAAAGTGAACACAATGGCGATAAGACCGAGGGCGCCTCCAACAAGTGACAGGAGCAGCAACGCTATGCTCATTAATACTCCAGTTTCTTCCTTTTCGGCGCTTTGCTGAGTTCCTGCTGGTGCTTGCATATCCTCTTTCTTGGCATCTGCGTTAGAGGCTTGTTTCCCTTTCTGTTGGGCAACGGCAGTCAGTTCCGTCTTTTCATTCTTGGCGTCTTCCTTGACATCCTGCTGTGTGGCAGCTGCAGGCATTTCTTCTTCTACATCAACATCAGAATCCGGTTCCGGCTCAAATCGTTGGCAGCAGTAAGAAGCCACATAAGCCGTTTTGCCCTTGTAGAGGAATCTGATCATGTCGCCATCCATACCTTCCTCCTCAAAAGTATCACCCTGATGCATCATGCCCAACTTCGTAAGATAATTAGGCGAATCCCACACCGTCAGGTCGGCATCTTTCACCTCCCACATATCGCCTTTCTCAGCAAAGCCAGACATAGAAAGCAATGCGAAGGCGAATACTAACAATAGTTTCACGTATTTCATAAGCCTTGCTCCCTTTCTTCCATTTTCTTCATTTCCTGTTTCTCCTTTGCCTTGTCCCATGCAAAAGAGAATAACTTGCCAAAGAGGCGCAGCACACGCATGGCTATCCATTTGATAACACGCACGATATCCCACAAGATTTCTTCACCAATATTACGCATAATTCTTAAAATTTAAGTTAGACATTTATTATTTGATTATTTACTACTACATTTCGCCGTTTACTTAGGGATGCTAAGTATAACAAGAGAATGACTGAATGCAAAGATAGCGACAATTACCATACAAAGCTTCAACCGACAGTAAAAAAAGGATATTTATATTCATTTCTACGGATTACCATCGTATGCAGCCTATGGTTTTCCGTAGGTAAAGGGACGTATGAACGGAAAAACAACAGCCGCCACCTTTTTTAACAATAGAAAAAATGTCTCTTCCGATTATTTTTCATATCTTTGCACGGACAATCGTTTATGATAGTAATTGCAAATAACGTAAATATAATAGCAAATGAAGCAAACAATACATCACAGGCAACAAGCCATATTCACATATATTTTCCTTCTGTTATCATCCATCGCTTTCCTTGCCGCTTGTCAACGAGACAGCAGCAAAGACGAGAAACGGGCATATTCCTTGTTTCTGGAAGCCGTCAACTATAATGCTGATGGTGATAAGAAACAGGCCATCCTTCTGATAGACAGCGCACTCGATATGAACTGTGCCGACACTACCCGCAGTTGGCTTACCAGCGAGAAGATGACCGCATATACAGACCTGGGACAGATGAGAGAAGCCATAGAAATCGGAAAGAAAGGCATCCCGTTTGCTGAGAAGATTGAAGATTACGATGGCATGCTTGCCATGTGTGGAGCAATGGGCATCTGCTATCGCAGAATCGGAGAACTGGATTCCTCGCTCATCTATTATAAGAAGGGCATCCAGAAAGCCATCAAGAGCGAGAATGCGGAATATGAGATTTATCTCTACAATTGTATCTCCGTGCTTTTCAACGAACAGAAGAGATTCAGGGAAGCCATAGAGTACTCCGACAAGGCTGAATCTAAAGCTATCGCTATCAACGATACCATAGAGCGTCTGTCTGCCCATGCCAATAAAGGTGCTATCCTGATGCGACAGGGAAATTACCGGAAAAGCGTCAACAGCCTAACTCCATTGTGGAACATGGTAAAGCAGGCCAATTATAATGTGCTGACCCTCAAATATCTTTCTCCGTTGCTCAAGTCGTACTTGCAACTGGGTAAGGCCGATTCCGTTGCCTTCTATCTCACATACGCCAATGAAGCCTGCCGTAATCTGGCACCTACGAGCAATGGGGTGCTAGGCATATTGGAAATCAAGGCCGACTTGCTGGGGCAACAGAAGAAATACGCTGAGCAATGGCTACTTCTGGACAGCATCGGCAGGTTGGCGGGTACCAATCTGACGATGCCTAAAGACAAGCTTCTCGCCACACAGGCCAGATGCCTCAACAATATGGGTAAATACACTCAGGCATACCAGGCAATGCAAAAGGCATACATGAAAAGTGACTCCCTCAAGCAGAGTGACATCGACAAGCAGTTGAGTGAGTTCAACATCAAGTACAAGACCTTGGAGAAAGAAATGCTGATAGAAAAGATGAACCACGAACAGAGCTTGCTCTATATCCGTATCTTATGGCTCATCCTGGCACTCATCATATTGTTGATAGCCATTCTTGTCATCCTATACCGCAGAAAACTCGACAGGCAGAGAGCCGAATTGTCGGAAAAGACATCCTATATCAATGGTGTGGAGAATGAGCGCAAGCGTCTGGCCAAGGAATTGCATGATGGAATATGCAACGATATTCTGGCGGTGAATATCATGATGCAGACCAATAAGGAGGAAGCAGAAAGATTGCTTAAAAACGTGGGACATGATGTACGCCGTCTTTCACATGAGCTGATATCACCTAGGTTTGACAACACTTCGCTTGCGGAGCTGATAGAAAGCTTCTGTCAATCGGTAACAGCCGAAAACGGAACCATCGTCAAGCCATTCATCAGTACCTCTTTCAATGCGCAGAATCTCCCCGACGGCAAGGCGATAGAAATCTACCGCATCATCCAGGAATGTGTATCCAATGCCATCAAATATGGATACAGCAAGATGATAAGCGTCACGCTGGATATCTGTGGAAAGCAGGGGAGCATATCCATCATCAACGATCTGTCACCACTTCACCCTATCAGCCAGGACAAGCCAGGAATCGGCAAAGATACCCTGAAGATGAGAGCTGATGCTCTGCAGGCAGAACTCGATATAAGAAATGATGGAGAAGAGTATCTGGTAGAACTCAAGTTTCAACTATAATCTGCGAGCAAAGGCTTGCGAAAAATTACGCTTAAAAATGTATCATCATGGAAAAGAGCAAAAGCATCCTTATTGTAGATGACCATCCTGTCGTCTTGGTTGGTTTGAGGGCACTCATCCTGCAAGATGGTGTCTATAAAAATGTACAGACCGCCTCTAGCCTCCTATCTGCCAGGGATATCATCAACAGGGAGAATATCGATACCGCTATCATCGACTTGGAACTGAGTAATGAGAATGGTCTGCTGCTTGTCAAGCAGCTTCACCATAAGCATCCCAAGACCAAGATCATTGTCTATACGATGCACGAAGAAATCTGGACGATACGTCAGCTGATGGACGAGGATGTAGATGCCATAGTTTTGAAAGGTGATGACCCGCAGGAACTTCTTACTGCTCTGCACAGGATAGAAGAAGGAAAGGGGTATTATAGTCAACAGTTTTTCAGACTGATCAATCAGCAGAATGTCGAGCAAGTCAATCTCTCTAATAGAGAACTCGAAGTCTTGGAGCACATAGCCGAGGGACATTCGACCAATGCCATCGCCCGGGAGTTGAACATCAGCAACAATACCGTAGAATTTCACCGCCACAACTTGATGAGCAAACTGCAAGCCAGCAATGTGGCAAATATGGTGAAAAAGGCGATGCAGATGGGGTTGGCGTTCATCAAGCATTGAAAACAATCTTTTTTTTTCTTCTTCATCACCGGCTGATGTTCTCATTATTATTATATAGTTCTATTTTACTTCTGTGAGCTTACCCGTTTGGGAATCGATGATATAACCATGCAGATTGACATCCTTTGGTACAAGAGGGTGAGTACGGATGGTATTTATAGTATTCCTTACAGAATCCTCTGTGTCGTGGAATCCCTCCAGCCAATGGTCTAAGTCGATGCCGCAAAGTCCGATGGTGTCGATGACATCCTGATGGATGCCGCGCTTGAGCATCAATTCCTTCATCTGCTGTCCGTTCATGTGGCAGGCACCGCAGTTGGAGTGGGCGATAACCATGATTTCCTCTACACCCAGTTCGTAAATGGCAACCAGGAGGCTGCGCATGGCGGAGTCGAATGGACTGATAACCAGTCCACCGGCATTCTTGATGAGCTTGGCATCTCCATTCTTCAATCCCAATGCTGCCGGCAGAAGCTCTGTCAGGCGGGTATCCATACAGGAAAGGATGGCAAGTTTCTTGTCTGGATATTTGCTTGTAAGATACTTCTCGTAACCTTTGTTGGCTACGAATTCCTCGTTATACTTGATAATTTCCTCTATAATCATAGTAGTGCAAATGAAATGTGAAACGAATTTTTCCTATTTCTCAGGGGTAGGCTTGAGATAAGCCATGAATTTCTCCGGCTGATAGTTGAGAATCAGTTCTTCCGGGAACTCTGCTTTCTCTACCAGCGGCATGATGTTGCTGTAGTCGGCAATCATGGTAGAGAAGTGGGCATCACTTCCAAAGATGACAGGGGTCTCGTACTTCTTGGCAAGTTCCAGCAGTTCCAGGTTATTAGGAGCTGCCACCGTCTTGTGGCGGATGGGAGCCATGGAGTGATTGTTGATTTCGAGCAAGGTATGCGTCTCCTTGGAAACCTTCATCAGAGCCTCGAAATCCAGTTCTGCCGTTCCATCTCCAGGATGGGAGATAATCTGCACGAATGGATTGCGCATGGCATTGATGACACCCTGCGTGTTCTCTTCCTTGGTTCCTCCCTGCCAGCAAAGGCTATGAATGCCAGCGATTCGGATATCAAGCATGCGCCAGTAATCCTCATCGAGGTCAATATCGCCCTGGGTATTGAGGATGTTGAGTTCTGCCCCCAGCATCAGCTTGATTCCATAGAGTTGACGGGGAACGCAATGCAGGTTTCTGAAATAGATGGGATCGCAGGTGCCCGGGATATGTGGTCCGTGCTCTGTGATTCCCAGTATTTCCAACCCCTTTTCTTTTGCTGCCAAGGTCATTTCCTGCAAACTGCTGAAGGCATGACCCGATGCTATGGTATGTGTATGAACGTCTAATAATGTTTTCATACTGCAAAGGTACGGATATTTTGCGAATTAGTTTATTTCTCCATGATTAAAAAACATTTTTTTCTTCGAAAATAGATGTTTTCCCACTTTTTACGCCTCCTCCTTCTTCGTTTTAGGAAGTACGAGGTTGAGAATCACGCCGATGACGGCAGAGAGACCGATGCCGGAAATGGCGAAGGAACCGGAGGAGAGGACGGCACCACCCAAGCCCATCGTCAGCATCACCGAGATGATGATGACATTGCGGGTTTCATTCATATCTACCTTGTTCTGCATCAGATTCTGAACACCCACACTGGCGATGGTGCCGAAAAGAAGCAGCATGATGCCACCTAATACCGCTTGAGGTATGCTCTGCAGCAAGGCACTCAATTTGCCCACGATAGAGAAACAGATGGCGGTGGCTGCGGATATGCGAATCACGGCAGGACTTGTGACCTTGGTGATAGACATCGCTCCCGTTACTTCAGAATAGGTAGTCTCAGGAGGACCACCCAGGAAGGCGGAACAGAGACACGCCACTCCATCGCCCAACATCGTGCGATGCAATCCCGGATCTGCCACGAAATCCTTCTTCGCCACGGCACTCACCACATACACGTCGCCGATATGTTCCAGCACCGGTGCTATCGCCACGGGTAGCATATAGAGAAATGGCGCCCAGGAGAAATGGGTGATGGTATCGAAGCTTACCGGACAGGAGAACCACGAAGCCGCTGCTACATCCGAGAAATCTACCTCGCCCATGCAGATGGCGATGACGTAACCCACGATAACGCCCGAAATGATAGGCACCAGCTTCATCAGTCCCTTGCAGAAGGTAAGTACCAGGATGGCGGTGATAAGCGATGCGAAGGCGAGAACCCAGTTGGTCTTAGCCATATTCACAGCGCTGCCCGAAAGGGAAAGACCGATAAGGATGATGGCGGGTCCGATGACTACCGGAGGGAAAATCTTATCCAGCAGTTTCTTGCCCTGCCATTTTACTAGGGCGCTCATGATGAAATACACCAGGGAGACGCTGGTAAGTCCGGCGATGGTTCCCGGAAGTCCCCACTGCTTGGTGGCAGCGATGATAGGAGCGATGAAGGCGAAGGAACTGCCCAGGAAGATAGGCACCTTGCCCTTGGTGATGAAGTGAAAGAGAAAGGTTCCCACACCTGCGGTGAAGAGAGCCGTTGCCGGATCGATGCCTATCAGGAGAGGCACCAGAACCGTTGCACCGAAAGCCACAAATAGGAATTGTACTCCCACAAGGGTTTTCTTGGTCATAGAAAGTTGTTCTGTATTCATTATTATTGTTATATGAAAATGATTCTTGTTTCTGTTTATAGCTTGCTAAATCTTTGCAAAAATACGAATAAAGTTTGAAAATACCAAGAATCTCTTTCTTTTATTTCGCAAATCCTTTCTTTTTCTTCACTCTCTTTCCAACGAAGTTCCAGGATGACTCTCTAAATTTCCCCTTGTGATACTAAATATTTGCCGAAAAAGTTGGCTGTTATTATTTCTTTATGTAACTTTGCCGCAACTATTTTGTTTTAGTTAATTAAAAAATATGTTTTATATGGACAAAAAAAGAATATTGGAATATCTCATTAAGATAATTAAAATCAAAAGCGGTATCGATTTTAAAAAGGAAAAGCCTTTGAAATTAGATGAATCTTCTAATTTCGAAAATGGCTTTTTGGGTAGAGAAATTTATGAAAAACTTTTTCAAATCTATGATGAAAAAAATAAGCAGAAAAAGATAAAGGATACAAAGGAAGATGATCTAAAAGTGCTGGTTTTGCCTAAAATTATCAAAAGCGAAAGACTTATTGATGAAATGAATAAAGAAGGGAAGATATGTTATGAGACAGACGTACTAGATATACCAGTTCTTTATATTCCAGCTATTCTTGATATGAATGGACAATTAAAGGTCAATACAACTAAGACTCCATGGATACCGATTGAGATTTTGGCTCCTTTTGGAAATAATGTTTCTATTGGTGAATGGAAAGATAAAGATTTCATTCTAACAGAAGGTATCAGCAATAAAAATGAAATTCTTTGGGATAAATATATTGCTAAGGTGAAGGAATATTACAAATTTCAGATAGAAAATGACTGGGATTCTACATTCCTTAAAAATTCTGAAAAGAAAAACAGTTACTATGAGATTTATCCTTCTGCATGGATTATGTTGGATGAAACAGTGGAAGCTTATGGCAAGATACTCGAATTATATCATTTCTTGTTTGAGCATATTGATGAAAATATGAAATCGGTTCCATTACTCAACAAGCTGCTTTTTCCTTCAAAAGATACCGAAGAAGGTTTATATGGAGAATTGAATATTAAATCAATGAAAAAACATTTAGGAGTTATGAGTGGTAAATGGCCTCTTTCTCCTTCTCAAAGAGAATCACTTCATCATTTGAATGAAACGAAAGATGGAGAGATTTTAGCAGTGTCAGGTCCTCCGGGAACAGGTAAGACAACACTTTTACAAAGTGTTGTTGCTGATTTGTTTGTCAAACATGCAAAAGAAGGTCTGAAAGCTCCCATCATTGTAGCAACTTCTACTAATAACAAAGCTGTTACCAATATAATGGATTCTTTTGCAAATGTGGTAGAGGAAGATTCTGATAAGAATGAAAAGAGAAAGTTGTTAGAAAGAAGATGGATTGGACTATCTTCTTTTTCGGTATATTTTCCTTCTGATGCTAAGAAGAATGATCCACATTTTAAGACGAATAAAGAAGGTGGTATAGATTATGAGAGTATAGAACATAAAAATAATAGCCAAGCAGAAAACGAAAAATTTGAGGAATTTAAGAATACGTTCCAGGAGTGTTGTGATAAATGTTATCATATAAAAAATACTAATGAGAACTCCTATTGGGAGGGTGTAATGAAGTATCTTCAAGACGAAATTCAAAAGCGTGAATCGAAATTAAAAGAAATATTATCTGCTGTTGAAAAGCCGACGGTTCAATATAGTAATCAGAAAAAAAAGACATTGTGTCAGAAGTTCTTGAGCTTTTTAGGTTTTTATAAATCTGAAGCTCAGCCCGATTCCTCTAATAGAAAACTTGAGAATCTATTAGAGAGTCTGAACGAATTTGGATTCGATTATAAGGAGAAACTTTTGCATATAACAAAAAGTCTTCATAAAGATGATAAAAAAGTTAAAGATATCCCCGAAAATGGTATTAGTGAGTTGAGTGCTGTGGGGCTTGAAGAAATAAATGGTATTTTAGATATAACGTTAAGATATCAGATGTTTTGGCTTGCAGTTCATTATTATGAGGCTAGTTGGTTAATGGCAAATGATTGTCTAGATGAAAGAAAATATACCTATAAATATTTAAGCATCCAAGACAAAAGATTCCATAGAATGGCAAAGATTACACCTTGTATGGTGATGACATTCTTTAAATTGCCAGATGTCTTTAGGGGAGCATTAGATAGAACAAGGAATTCAAATCAATCGGGAAAAATGAAAATATCGAAAGAATCTGATGATTTAAAACAGTTACCATATATGCGGAACATAGATCTTTTGATTGTAGATGAAGCAGGACAGGTCGCTCCAGAATTGGCCATTCCTTCATTTGCCTTAGCCAAGAAGGCTATCGTCGTAGGTGATGTGCATCAAATACCACCAGTGTATTCTGTTAGTGAGGTCGTAGATTATGAAATGCATAAGAAAATTCTTGGTAAGGATTCAATAGAAAATATATCGGAGTTCTTAACTCTTCCTTTAAACTGCTCTTCTTCAAGCTTGATGTCTTTGGCAACAAGTGCATGCAAGTTTCAAAAGAAAGGGGAGAGAGGAATGTTTCTTAGTGAGCATAGACGTTGTTACAAAGAAATCATTAGCTTCTGCAATGAGTTGGTTTATCATGGACGTCTGAATCCTCGTAGGCCAGATGAGTTTGAAAATGATAGATTCTTAGGTCCAAACTGTCCTGTCATGGGGTCTTTTCATGTTAGTCATCAGAACTCTGAGGTTGATGGTGAGAGTAGAATTTGCATGCAAGAGGCTGAAGCTATTGCAAAATGGATAGACCAAAATTTTGAAGAGATAAGGAATACATATTCGAAAGATGGTAAATTTGCGATAGAAAAAACAATTTCGGTTATTACGCCATTTAAGGCTCAGGTGGACAAGATAAAAGTAGCTTTAGAAGAAGTGTCTAAGAAGCATAAGGTTGGAAAGATTCCTTGTGGAACAGTACATACTTTCCAAGGTGCAGAGAGCAAGATAGTTATATTCTCTACTGTATATGGTCGTCAAGAGGGGTGGAAGTTTATCAAGGAGAATGACAATCTGATAAATGTAGCAGTTTCTAGAGCAAAAGATTATTTTTTCACCTTTGGCGAAAGATCAATTGGAGGCTGTACAGATAATGAGGATGATAAGGATAAAAATGTGGCTCAACTCTTGCTAAAATATACAAAGACAGAGATTCCTGCCCAAATTATAAAGGTTCCTCTATAAAATATGATGAGGAACATCTAGGTAAATTGTATCGATTCACAAATCTGCAAGAATCTTGCAATCTAGTTGGGGCATTACTCTTGTAAAGGGGAAAAACTTTGAAAACTATCTCATAATCAAAGATTTTCCCCTTTTTTCTTTACACCTCTTCCTTCTTCGATTTAGGAAGTACGAGGTTGATAATCACGCCGATGGCAGAACCAATGACTATTTCGCAAATCCTTTCTTTTTCTTCATCCTCTTACCCACGAAGTTCCAGGAAGGCATCTTCTTCAGGGTACTTCTCACGGGCTGTACATCCCAGAGCAGGAAGATGATCAGCACGGCAATGCCGATGAGGCAGGTGATGCCATAGAGATTCCGGATGCTGAGCATCAGAAGATTGGTGGCATCGTAGGGCAAGCCGCGCGACATGTTGTCTGCCATCTGATAACGGAGTCCGAAACTGTACAGACCTGAGCACATCGCCGACATCGGACCGTTGCGGATGATGCCTGCCATCGTCAATCCCATGAAGAAATGCTGGAACGGCATCAGTTCTTCCAGATACACGGTGAGCATGCAGAAGAAGATGGCGTTGCCGAAGCTCCGTAGGAAGCAAGGCAGATAGAGTGCCTCGATGTTGAGACCCGGATCGATGAGGAAATACATCATCACGGGATAACATACCATCGTTGCTACACCTATCGTGAGCAGACGGGTGTATTTCTGACAGAGCACCTTGCACCAGAAGAGACAGAAGAGGCAACCGGCGATGGCACCTGTCCATTCCACAAAGTTGAGCACATTGGTGGTGATGTTGCCGAAATGCAGCACGCCACCCGTAAAGGCGGTTTGCAACACTTTAGGCGTACTGCCCATGAACTCTACGAAGGCGAAGAGAATGAGCAGCGGGATGAGGCGCTTGTACTTCCACGCCGCCGGAGCGATGTAAGGGTGACGGATGTGGAGCATTCGCTGGATGCAGAAATATCCGGTAAGGATGAAGAGCAATACATCCATCTGCATAATCTTCGAATCGAGCCAGTTGTAGTGCTCGCCATAGGTGAAGAAGAAGATGAACTCCAACATCCATGCCGACCACAGGAAGCTGCCCAGATAGTCGAGGCTGATGAAGGGCAGGGGTTTCATGAAGCGGAAGTCGTGGGTGGTGACATACACGATGAATGCCACCAGGAGCAGGGCTCCCGTCATCGCCCAGTTGATGATGCGCCAATCCTGATAGATATAAATCAGGTGTTCGGTGACCCAAGGCGAGAGGAACATGTTTCCCAGAACGATGCAGTAGAGCAGGGGGAAGAAGATGGTGAAATCGCGCTTGGAGGTCATCCACAACTGGATGGTGCTCATACATTCGAAGGTTCCGCAGAGCTTGAAGAAACCTGCGATGTAAGCGAGGATGCACATCAGGGGCACCGAGTCGGTCCACATGATGAGGAAATTACAAGCTGCCACTACCAGTGCCGCATTCAGCAGGAGCTGGCGGTTGGTAAAGTGGAACTTCATCTTGAAGAGGAAGGGGAATGGCATCGCCACGCCCACCACGTTGAACATGATGATCATAAGCACGTCTTCTCTCATCAAACTGTACTCGCCCATTACCTGGCTCATGGCTCCTCCATAGATTCCGCCCGACATCAGGAAGATGAAGGCGAAGAGGAGATAAATCCATGGCTGTAACCGGCGAGGAATATATCCATTGAACGAAGGAACCCGGAAGGGTCCCTGTAACATAGGAGGTCCTGGCATTTTTTTCAATTAATAATTTATAGTTTATAGAACATTCTATTTGATGTGGACCTTGGTTTCTACGTTCAGTCCGGCACGGAGCAGGGCTATCTGTTTCGGGTCATTGTCCTTGGTGAGGGCGATGCGAACAGGCACACGCTGCTCTACCTTTACGAAGTTGCCGGTGGCATTATCCACAGGAATCATGGAATAGGCATTGCCGGCTGCGGCAGAGAGAGCCTCTACCTTGCCATGGAATACTATATCTGGGATGGCATCGGCGGTGAAATCTACGCTCTTTCCCACGGTGATGCCGTCCATCTGAGTCTCACGATAATTGGCTACCACCCAAACATCATTGTCATCCACGATGCGGGCGAGCATCTGACCAGGCTGCACCAACTGTCCCTCGTGAATATCCTTTCTTCCCATCACGCCATCGCAGGTTGCCACGATTACTGTATAAGAAAGATTCAGGCGAGCCAGGTTGAGCTGTGCCTCTGCCACGCTCTCTCCGGCACGTGAACCGCCGAGCTGCTGGGTCTGTACATTGCGAACTGATGCGGCGCTAGCCTTGCGGCTGCTTGCCTGCTCATAACGTGCCTTGGCTCCCAGATAACGGGCATAGGCATTGTCGTATTGCTGACGGGTTACCGCATCCTTCTTCATCAGGGCTGCAAAGCGGTCGAAGTCCTGCTTGGCATTCATCATATCCACACGAGCCTCCTCGATGCCGGCAACCGCTGTCTGCACATTGGTATTGGTGGTGCCCATGCTGGCAGTAACTACCGAAGAACTTGACTTGGATCCACGCAAGCCTGCCTCTGCCTGAGCTACATGCAGACGGAACTCTGCATCCTCGATGATAACAAGGGTATCGCCCTTCTTTACGTGCTGATAATCGTTGAAACGAATCTCCTTGATGAATCCCGGTACACGGGTATTGATAGGGGTGATATGGCGGTTTACCTGTGCATCATCTGTGTAAGCCACATCGCAGCCATGATAGAAATGGCTGAAGCACCAGCCGATTGCTCCCAGAAAAAGGAGGATAATCACTACATTATATATTCTCTTGATAATCTTCTTGCTCATAATCTCTTGATAATAGTTTTCGATAAAAACTCTTAATTCTGTTTTTAAAATTAAATTTCTCCTGCCGCGTTTTTTGTTAAATTTCTCCTGCCACGTACTTCATGCGATAGTAGGCATAGACAATGTTGATGCGGGCATCCACCTCGCTGAGCTTGGCATTGAGCTTGAGGTTGGAGGCATCCACCATGTCTGTAACCAGAGCGAGCTGACTGAGATAGCGGGCATTCATCACGTCGTAGTTCTGCTGTGCCAGTTCCACGCTCTTTCGCTGCGTTTCCAGTTCTACATAGGTTTGCTGATACTGCACGTAGGCTGCCTGCATATTATTGTTGAGCTGCTCTGCCTGAACGGCATGTGCCTCTTTAGCCTGTCGGGTCTCTACGGCAGCCTGCTTGATGCGCTTGTTGCTCTTGAAGAGAGAGCTGAGGCTGTATTTCACGCCTACGCCCACATACCAGACGTTGAGGTTCTTATCAACAGGTGGCAATTCGAAGAGGATAGGTCCATCGAAGTTATCTGCGGCAACGAAAGCTACCTTTGGCAGAAGATCGCTCTTGGCAATCTTCTCTTTCTGTTCGGCGATGCGGATGGCGTTACTGCTCTGCTCCAGGAGTGGGGAGTTCAGGGTTCCTGCTGTCTGCCAGTAAGCCTCGCCTTCCTTGCCGTAGGTTTTGTCGGCAATGGTGGCATCGGGGATAATCTGTGCATCCTGGTTCATTCCTAGGGTATTGCAAAGCTGATGGTTCAGGATGCTCCGGTTGTTTCGGAGCGCCGTCAGACCGAGTTTGAGACTTTCCATCTGGAGTTCGTATCGGGTGATGTCATTCTTCAGCGCCATGCCGTGCGTCTGTTTCTCCTTGATGTCGTCGATGAGCTGGCGGGTTAACTCGATGTTCTTTTCATACACCTTGATGCGGTTGTCTATCTTATAGAGGTCGAGATATTGTCCCAGGGCGATGAAGCGAATCTGCTGTCGGGTGAGTTTCACGCCTACCTCTGCCTGCTGCTTTCCGAGTTCGGCGAGCTTGATGCCTGCGTTGATGGCTCCACCGGCATAAACCACCTGCTGTGCCTGGAAGGCGAAGTTGTTGCCGAAATGTGGAGATTTCAAACCATGAACGTTGCTGAAGTCGCGGTCGGTAATCAGCGCATTGCCGATATAGCTGAATGAGAGGGAAGCATCGAGGTCGGGCAGTTTCTTGCTTTTTGCCGCTTCGATGCCGAGGTGGGCTGCTTCTACTCCTGATAATGAAGTGCGAAGGCTCTTGCTGTTATCCTCAATCTTCTGGAAAAGCTGGCTGATAGTCATGTTTTCTTTCTTGCTGACAGGCAAGGAAGCAGCCGCTCCTACGGTGGCTTGTGATTGAGCCGAAGCCCAATGGGTTCCTCCTGCAAGCAGAAGGCTTACAAATAAGATGTTCTTAATCATTGATCATTACTTTTTGAATTTCGGGTGCAAAGGTACGGAGTTTTGAGCGAACAATCGCTTTAAATATTTCGCAGCGGATGGACGATTTGGGAATAATAGTTCTTTTATATCACATATTTTGTGTAATTTTGCAACCGAAATAGGAATAAAGAGATATAATAACTCTATATATAATAAGGTGTAGATGGAATTATCAGAATTAAGCAGTCAGCAGGAAGCAAGCCTTTTTCGCTCTGGTTTGGAGGAATGGCAGGATGGTCCGCAAGTATTGACTTACGGAGCAATATTGATTTGCCGGAAAGGAAAGGCTATGCTGAATGTGAATTATAAGGATTGGGAACTTTATGAGGGGGCGGTGATTACGCTGTTTCCGAATGATGTAGTGGAATTGAAGGTTGACGGGGATTGCAAATCCCCTCAAACTGAAAACGGGGATTGCAGATCCCCAGAAACTGAAAACGGGGATTGCAAATCCCCTCAAACTGCGAACAGCTTCCAAGTCGAAATCCTGAAATATAATCCTTCTCTGCTTCGTGAAGCTAGTTTGCAGCTGGAGCAGACGGTGTATTCTTCCTTGCGGGAAGACCGTTGTCGGCAGGATACCCCCGTGGTGACAAACATCATCAATGGGATGTTTGGCTTATTGAAGGTATATTTCGACCAGTCGGAATGTACCTGTATCTCGCAGTTGGTATTGTGCCAGTTGAAGGCGTTCTTCATTGGTTTTCATGAGTATCTTCAGCGCAATCCGCAATACCGACCAGATGAAGTAAAATCGTATCGTGTAAGAGAATTGTTCAATCGGTTTATGATGCTGCTGGAGAGGGATTACAAGATTTCAAGGGATGTGAACTATTATGCCGAACAGATGAATATCTCCTCGAAATATCTGACCAACATCGTGAATCAGGTGACGGGGCATACCCCCAAGACCATCATCGACCAATACGTGATTCTGCAACTCAAGATGCATCTTAAGCGGACCACGCAAAGCATCAAGGAGATGGCTTGGGAGTTTCATTTTGCCGATGTCAGTTTCTTCTGCCGCTATTTCAAGAAGCATACAGGTCTGACACCGCAGCAGATAAGGTCGTAATCACAACCTTCAGTTTTTCTCTGATCTCGGCTTCTTCTATCTCGCCGATGTATTCAGGTGACAGCGCCTTGAGTTCTTCGAGGCATCCCATCTGTATCATGGTGGCGATAGGGAGGAGCTTATGTGCCGCCTTTCCTATGCGGTCGGTAGATAAGGATTCCTCTTCTACGGCTTCTTTCAGATTCGTGAGATGATCGGCAAGTTCCTGCTTCACGGTATCAAGAATCTCCTTAGCCGCCTCTTCGTCGCCTCCGGCAAAAGCGAGGAGAGCATCCAGTTGAGGCTGGGACTCTATTCCCAGGATATCAGACAGTTTCTCCATGCTGAATGGCTTGAACAGGCAATCGTCGAAGCCGGCTTTCAGAAGCTGTTCCAGGATGCTTGTATCGTGAGCAGTCATCGCCACCACCATCATATTGGTATGGTTGATGTGGGCAATCATATCCATGCCGTTCATCTCCGGCATTTCGATATCCATCAGCATCAGGGCTGGCTGTTCGTTATGTAGTGTGGTGAGGGCATCCATCACATGATTGCAGGCGAAAACCTGCCAGGTGTCGCCTACGATGCGGCGCAACATCTCCTGGAGAAGCTGGAGCTGCAGCTTGTCATCATCTAGAATCAGAATCTTGTGGTTGGCAAATTCCGGCTTCTTCTTTATATCAGTAACCTGATGGCTGCCAGAATTCTGTCCTTCCTTATCTTGAGCAGAATCGGGAGAAGGATCATGCTTAACTTCTGATGGAGCCATTTCCTGAGACTCCTCCATTGGTGCTGGCTCGATAGGGATGGTGACGATGAAGGTAGAACCTTTGCCCAGGGTAGAGTGGAGGATGATTTCTCCGCCAAGCAGCGATACCAGTTCCTGGGTGATGGACAATCCCAAGCCGGTACCCTCGATGCCCTGGGCGCTCTTCAATCTCGTAAACGCCTGGAACACTTTCTGTTTCTCCTCATCGGTCATTCCCTTTCCCGTATCCTTTACGCTCAGGGTAAGCGTAGGCTTGCCCAGAATTTCTGAAACCTGTGCCTGGATGGTAACGCTGCCCCGGTCGGTATATTTGATGGCATTGCTTACCAGATTATCCAATATCTGACGAATGCGGAAGGCATCAGCACGGAAGAATTTCTTCTTCATTGGAGAATCCGAAGTTTCCGAAGAATCCGAAGTTCCCATCCCCTTCATCTTGCATTCGAATGAAATCTCCAATCCTTTCTCTTCTGCCCGCAATTTCATTCCCTCTACCGATTCTGCTACCAGTTGTGCCGGTGAGAAAGAGGTAGGATGAACCTTCATCAGTCCGTTCTCTAACTGATGATAATCGAGCAGCGAGGCAACGAGATGTGAAAGATGAGCGGCAGAGTTCTTGATGTTCTGGAGACATTCGATGCCCTGGGGATTGCTGACGTAGGCTTTCATCAGATCGATGAAGCCCGAGATAGAGGCAGCTGGCGCCTTGATATCGTGGGTGATGGTGAGGAGCAGGCGCTCGCGCTGGTTCATGATACGCTGGATTTCCTCATTGGCAGCCTCCAGGTTTTCCCTGTAGATACGCTCCTTTCTGGCATCGCGCCAGATAAACCAGATCATGATGACGATGGCAAAGAAGGCTACGATGGCGAGCAGTTCCATCTGCCACAACAGATGCTTTCTTGCTTCCATCGCCTTCTTGATGGCTTCCTGCATGTTGTCTTTTTCACGCTGGTGTACATCGCTCAGATGTTTGGCGGAGCGCAGGGCGAGTTTGGCACTCACCATCTTCAGCTCTTCCATCTCCCTATTGATGTTCTGCTTGTGGCCTTGCGTTTCCACTTTCTCCTTCTTGTCTATCTGGTCGAGGATGGTCGCCACGTTTTCCGCCACGTTTACTGGGGTGGTAACAGAATCGATGACAGCCCGGTTGCTGTCCTGTTTTACGCTCAAGGTTTCGGCGTGCTCCTTCTTGAAGGCATCGGCGAGTCGGCGGAAGAATCCCCTTCGGGTCTTCAATACCTCTACCGTCGTCTTTTTCGCCTCGTGGGTTTGAGGTGCCTTGGAGTGAACCAGTATGGAATCCTTTCCCGTATTCAGATTCTTCACCTTATTCTGCAGATAGTTTTGGGTAGGTCTTCCTGCCATGGCATCAGACAGTTGCTTCAGGTTTCTCTGCTCCTCTTTGAGCAGGGAAGATATGGTACTATCGGCGGCACTCCTTTTCTGGATATACTCGCGCGAAGCTTCATTGATGGCATTGATGCTCTTGGTATTGCTATACACCAGACTGATTGCCAGAATCATGATAATGGCAATGGCGCTATATCCGAGGGCTACCTTGAGAGGAATATTGTTCTTGTGCATGAGAAATCGTTTAAAATGATGAGCAGACTGATATCTTGCTCAATAGATATTTGTTTGCAAAGTTAATGCAAAAAAATGATATTAGAAAACAAAAGGGCTAAAAACAAGTCAGGAGACCAATGAATTCTATCATTAGTCTCCTGCCTGATTGAAAGCGACGCGTAATTACTAGTGTTATTCTATCTTTTCCTCTGTTAATTACTATTTTTTAAAGGTGATATTACTCTGCTACAGTAGAATCTGTTGCTGTAGAGTCTGCTGGAGTCTCTGCTGGAGTTTCAGCTGGTGTCTCTGCAGGAGTCTCTTTCTCTACTGTTGTGTCTGCTGGAGCAGCTGGTTCTGCTGGAGCTACTGTGTCAACTGGAGCAGCTGATGATACGCTTGCCATCTTGTTGCTGGCGAATACATTGCTAACTGAAACCATAACCATGGCAGCGATAGCTGCGAAAACTAACTTTTTCATAATCTTTTGTTTTTTTATTGTGAATATTATATTTATTACTTTCTTTGTGAACAACCTTGCTTGCGTTACCGCTCATTGGCGTGTTCACTTTCTAATATCACAATCTGCGTGCCAAAAAACAAAAGAATTATCTAATCGTCTGATTATCAGTAGTAATTGCTTTTCGTGCCAGAATTCTACATTGTGGAAACTGTGGAACTTGTGTGGAATTATTCCCCAAAAAGTTGGGGAATGGTCATCAGATTCCCCATTTTCCCCATTTTCTCATATCATCAAAAGCCGTACTTCTTTCTGTCAGATACCGTATTTCTTCATCTTATTATAGAGCGTCTTTCTATCTACGGCGAGCAGTTGTGCAGCCTTGCTCTTGTTGCCACCTGCTGCTTTCAGCGCAGCTTCTATTCTCTGCAGTTCTGTTTCCTCATCGTGCAGGGCGGTTGGGGCTTGTGGCTGGATATGCGCCATACTTTGTTCCAGTTCGGTTACTCCGATGTATCTTCCTGTGGCGAGCAGGGTAGCTCGTTTCATCACATTGTTCAGTTCTCGCAGGTTGCCCGGCCAGTTGTAGGCGGCAATTCGCTCCTTGGCTTTGCCGTCGAGTCCTTCCACATTTCTGTTCAGCTCCTTGTTGGCGTGCTTGATAAAGAGGTCGGCAAAGAGGAAGAGGTCGGCACCACGGTCTTTCAGCTCCGGCATGTAGATGGTAAACTCGTTGATACGGTGGTAGAGGTCTTCACGGAAGTTGCCTTCTGCCACGCGCTGAGCCAGGTTCTCATTGGTAGCACAAACCAGTCGGATATCGATATCTATTTCCTTGTTGCTTCCCACCGGACGGATTTTTCTTTCCTGGAGGGCACGGAGCAGCTGCACCTGTACTTCATAGTTCAGGTTTCCCATCTCATCGAGGAAGAGAGTTCCTCCGTTTGCAATCTCGAAAGCGCCCTTCTTGTCCTGGTCAGCTCCCGTAAACGATCCCTTCACATGACCGAAGAATTCTGATGCCGCCACTTCTTTAGGGATGGCACCGCAGTCGAGTGCGAAGAAAGGCTTATTGGCTCTAGTGCTGAGTTCGTGTATTCTTCTTGCCACATATTCCTTACCCGTACCGCTGGCACCCAGAATGAGTACCGACATAGGGGTAGGAGCCACCAGCGAAACGAAACTGTAAAGCTTGCGTGAAGCCTCGCTTTCACCTTCCAGGTATTTGGGCACATCCCCATTGGCAGAGGAAGCCTGATTTCCTGCCTGCTTGCCAGGTGCAGCGTTTGTAGGAGTAGAATTTGTGTCTGTGGAACGCAGACTATCTGCTGAGGCTGCATTCGGATCCTGTTTTTTCGGAGTCTTGATTGCTTCCTTGATCTTATCCAGAAGGATTTCCGGATGGAAAGGTTTTGCCACATAATCGGTAGCGCCTGATTTCATGGCGAGCACCACATTCTGAATTTCTGCATAGCTGGTCATCACGATGAAAGGCACCTGCACGCCATGCTTTCTCATCCATTGCAGCAGGAAGATGCCGTCGTGATCGGGAAGGCGGAGATCTGATAATACCAGATCGAATCCTCTTTCTGCTTCCTCGCAAACCTGTATGGCGGCCTTGACCGAAGTGGTTTTCTCCACATCGAATCCCTTCTTTCTGAGCCATGTCTGAATCATGGTTCCAAATGCGATATCGTCTTCAACTATTAGAATCTTTTCCATATTATTGCGATCTTACTGTCTTGTTGTATCTTTCTTATTGTATCTTTGTCTTCTAAAAAGATAGAGTTGTTTCTGAGTGCAAAGTTAGCACTAATATTTGGAATCAGCAAGGAAAAAGTGCTTTATTGTTTGAATGATTCGAAAAAATTAGGAAGTAATCACATAAAAATGAAAACAATCTGAGTTTTTTAACACTTCATCAGTCTCAGTATTCAGGAAAAATATGTATTTTTGCATTTAAAAAACGAATCTATACAATATTAACGTAATAACAATAGCAGTTATGAAGAAACAAATACTTACATTGGCTATGCTGTCCGCTCTGGCGCTCTCAGCTCATGCCCAACAGCCAGCCAGTCAGCTGTTGCCTTATCAGAACCCTAACCTTTCTGCCGAGGCAAGAGCCAATGACTTACTTTCACGCCTGACCCTGGAGGAAAAGACGAAGCTGATGATGGATGCTTCGCCTGCCATCTCCCGACTGGGTATCCCTCAGTTTCAATGGTGGAACGAGGCGCTGCATGGTGTGGCACGCAACGGATATGCCACGGTTTTCCCTATCACGATGCACATGGCTTCTTCCTGGGATGATGCCTTGCTCTATCAGGTGTTTACTGCCGTAAGCGATGAGGCGAGAGCCAAGGCGCAGGTGGCGAAGAAGTCGGGTAATGTAAAGAGATATCAGAGTCTGAGCTTCTGGACTCCGAATGTCAATATCTTCCGTGATCCTAGATGGGGACGCGGACAGGAGACTTATGGCGAAGATCCTTATCTCACTACACGTATGGGACTCGCCGTAGTGAATGGCTTGCAGGGACAGTCGTTCGACGGCAAGCCGCTGGCGGCTCCTGGTGTTCTGGCTTCTGATCAGTCTAAGGCTCCTCAGTATGTCAAGACACTGGCTTGTGCCAAGCATTTTGCCGTGCATAGCGGTCCGGAGTGGAATCGCCACGTCTTCAATCTGGAGAATCTGCCAGCCCGGGATTTGTGGGAGACTTATCTCCCTGCCTTCAAGTCGCTGGTACAGGATGGACATGTGGCTGAGGTGATGTGTGCCTATCAGCGTATAGATGGTGCTCCCTGCTGTTCCAACGCCAAGTTTGAGCGCCAGATCCTCAGAGACGAATGGGGATTCAAGGGACTGATTACCTCCGATTGCGGAGCTATCTTCGATTTCTTTATGCCGGGCTATCATGGTACGGCAAAGACCGCTACCGAGGCAACTGCCCAGGCTGTGAATGCCGGTACCGACCTGGAGTGCGGCAGTGCCTATCGTACTATTCCGCAGGCTGTGAAGGCGGGAATGATCAATGAAGATAAGGTAAACCAGAGCCTGAAGCGTCTGCTGGTGGCTCGTTTCCAACTGGGCGATTTCGATAAGGACGAAACCGTGTCGTGGACTCAGATTCCTGAGAACGTCATCGCCTGCAAGGCTCATAAGGATCTGGCTGAGAAAATAGCTGAAGAAGGCATCGTACTTCTTCAGAACAGAAACCAGCTGCTGCCATTGAACCGCAATCTGAAGATTGTGGTGATGGGACCTAATGCCAATGACTCCATCATGCTGCGAGGCAACTATTCGGGTTATCCTACCAGTTCTACCACCATCCTCCAGGGCATCCGCAACTATATGAAGGGGGCTGAGGTGAAGTATGTTCCGGCTTGTACCTTGACTAGAAACGAGGTGCAGGAGAGCCGTTTCAACCTCTTCCGTGAGGGAATGAAGGCTACCTATTGGAACAATCAGGAACAGAAGGGCGAGCCGGTGGCTACGGATGTGATGAAGACTGCCATCAATCTGAGCAATGGTGGTAATACCGTGTTTGCACCGGGTGTGAATCTTACTCATTTCTCTGCCCGCTATGAGGGAGTGTTGACTCCTGACAGGGATGAGGATCTTACCATCAATATGGGTATTGATGACGGTTGCCGCCTGATAGTGGATGGCGATACCATCGTGAACATGAGGGAGTGCTGGGGCCGCGTGGCGCCTATTATCAAACCGCTCTCTCTGAAAGCAGGCCAGCCGGTTAAGATTCAGATAGATTATACCCAGAGGGAAGATGTGGCTGTGATGCAGTTTGATATCCTGAAGACTTCGAAGCCTACCAGCGAGCAGATCCTGGCAGAGGTGGGCGATGCGGATGCCGTGGTATTCGTTGGCGGTATCTCTCCAAACCTGGAGGGAGAGCAGCTTGAGATAGAGGAACCGGGATTCAAGGGCGGCGACCGAACCGACCTGGAGTTGCCGAAGGCTCAGCGTCAGGTCATCGCCATGCTGCATCAGGCTGGCAAGCGTGTTGTCTTTGTCAACTGTTCGGGATGTGCCATCGCCATGGTTCCTGAGACAGAGAATGCCGAGGCGATTCTTCAGGCATGGTATCCTGGTGAACGGGGTGGTGAGGCTGTAGCCAAGGTCCTCTTTGGTGAGGTGAATCCATCGGGCAAGCTTCCGGTTACCTTCTACAAGAGTGTGAACGATCTTCCTGATTTTCTCGATTATACGATGAAGAATCGTACCTATCGTTATTTCAAGGGTGAGCCTTTGTTCCCTTTCGGCTACGGTTTGAGTTATACCTCTTTCGAGTACGGCAAGCCTACCTTGATGCAGGTGAAGAGCAAGAAGCGTGGCAGCAAGGCTGCTGATTACAGGCTGATGTTCTCCTTGCAGAATACGGGCAAGCGAGAGGGTACCGAAGTAGCGCAGGTTTATATCAAGCGCATAGATGATGTGGATGGTCCTATCAAGAGTCTCAAGGCATTCAAGCGTGTGTCTTTGGAGGCTGGCGAGCGCCAGATGGTGAGCATCGATCTTCCTCGCAAGAGTTTCGAGGGTTGGGATGCCCAGACCAACACCATCCGTGTTGTTCCTGGCACTTACCAGGTATTTGTTGGCGGCTCCAGCGCTGATGCAGCCAAGACTAAGATAGAAGTGAAGGTCAAGTAAACCTCTTTTCATAGAGCTTATCTTGGAATACTCAAAAAAGGCGATAGGTGCACTAACTCTTGAATCAATAAGATTTAGTACACCAGGTAACAATATGGAAACGAGCGGACTTCTGCTCGTTTCTGTATTTTGCAATATGCAAAGAACGCCTTAATTCGGGGACAAAGATACGATATTTTTCTAAATCTCGCATAGCTTACAAGGAGAAAACCTTGGAAATTAGAACTTTTTACGTTAAAATCCATATTTGACAAGCAGATTTTGAAGAAAATATTTGGAGTTTCCAATAAAAAAGAGTATTGTTTGCAGCAACAAATCCCACCACGCCTCTCAACGATGCGTACCACGGTGGGACTTCGCTTTTTATAAAGGGTATATGGATTACGACAAACAACCGATAAACGTAGATGAACAGGTTGCCTTGCTCCAGAACAGAGGGCTGGTGATAGAAGATATTGCAACTGCCAAATTGCAGCTTCGCAATATCAGTTATTTTCGTATTGCCAGTTACCTACGATATATGGAGGAAGACAGACAGTTTCATCATTATAAACTGGGTAGTACATTTGAACAAGCCATCGACCTTTATCTCTTTGACAAAGAACTTCGACAACTCATATTCAAGGCAATTCAAGATATAGAGATTTCTCTTCGAACCAAAATGATTCAGGTGTTCTCTATGGAGCATGGTGCATTTTGGTTTATGGATGCATCATTGTTCAAAAATGCAGACTTTTATGAAGGCTGCCTTGACAATATCAAGAAAGAGGTGTCTCGTTCAAATGAAGATTTCATCAAGGAGCATTCCGAGAAATATACTTTCCCTTCTCTCCCTCCTGTGTGGAAAACATTGGAGGTCGTTTCGTTTGGTACGCTTTCCAAATTATTTTGTCTGTTTAAGGACAATCGTCTTAAAAAGCAAGTGGCAAGAGAGTTTGGACTACCTCAATACACTTACTTGGAAAGTTGGATAAGGTGCATAACCGTGCTTCGCAATTGTTGTGCACACCATGCTCGTATATGGAATAGGCGTTTTGCATTGAAGCCACAATTGCCAAATCGGCTTCCACTTTCTTGGATTGCTCCAACCCAAAAGCCTATCAAACTTTACCATCAGTTATGCACCTTATTATATATGGAGCAAACTATAACTCCTTGTATGGATTTGAAAAGTTCGCTGCTCAGGTTGCTTGCAGATTATCCCAATATTGATTTACATGCCATGGGCTTTCCACAAGGATGGGAAAACGAACCTTTATGGAGATAGCAACAAGTGTTCGGATATAAGTCTATCCAAGCACTTGCTGCCACAATGTCCTCTTTTCATATTTTACCTCGCCTTGGCAAGATATTGCTCTAGTACAGGGCAATATAATGCCAAGGCGAGGCAAGAAACGATGCGTCCTCTCGTATTGGAGGAATTGGCGTATCAGGCTTTCTTCTGATGCGTCGTATAGAATCCTAATCTCTTTTTTACTCTTCACCTTTCACCTTTTCGCCCGAAACCCCGATAAACACTGGGGTTTCGGGAGGTGAAGAGTGCTTACTCACTCTTCACCACTCTTCACCTTGTGTGCAGGATTTAAAACTTACTGTTGTCTGGGACTTAATTGTCTGCGTCCAAATCATAGTTGTAGGACTCTTGCATCTTTTTCAGCTCATCATCGGTCAGACGCTTATAGACAATCATGGCATAAACAGGTTTGTAACCATTGTCCCCATCGCTGATTGTGGCAATCTTCTGTATGGTGTACATCAACGTTCTGCCGTCCGATTCTACAAGTTTGAGAATCTGCTTGTATTGGTCAACAGTTGCCGATTTGTCGTTTCCGCAAAGGATGAAACCTTTGGTTGCATCATACGACCATGAAACATTTCTGAAGCAAAAAGCAGGCTTCGCATCCATGTAGAAATACTGAACGAGCTGCTGCGACGATTCAAACCAATAATGGGTAGGACTGCCTCCGACCATATCTTTCCAAAACTCCTCTTTACTCAATTTACCATTAGCCAGCACCTCGTAAGTGGCTATTGACTTCCAGCCATAGTTCAAGACCTTGCTTTGTACTTCGCCTCTGGTAATTGGCTTAGCACCCTTGAGGACACAACATCCCTCATCGTCGATGGTATAGGTCTGGGAGAAAAGACTCATGTCCAGCTTGCTGTCCTCAATGATTAAACCCTCTGAGTTCTCACAACTTCCCAATAAGAGGGAACAAGCAATTGTGAGTACGAATGAAAAAAACTTCTTAGTCATAATTATAAGCAGTTAAGATTTTACATATAGGCAGACAATGAACTATTGCAGTAAATGCCATCAATTGCTACTGCCTGTGATATTCAGATACAAATATACGAAAGTATCAGCAAAAATGTACTTTCTTTAAGTTTTTTTAAATATTAAAAACGCTCACTCTTCACCCGCCGGAATCTATAAGAAGGATGCTGTAGAAACGGAAAAATTAATAAGGTGAAGAGGGGGTGAAGAGTGGTGAAGAGTCAAACTGACTCTTCACCCTATTAAAACTTCTGTATATCAGATGGTTATAATGGATTGGTGAAGGGTGAAGAGTGTTTTGCAATTTTTGTGCTGAATTTCTCTGTTGTACCTAGGAAATGGAGGGGGGAGTTTTATGGAAGCAATGGGAGAATATCAGCAGTAAGGGCAATGATGTCTTCGGCTTTCACGAAGTCAGTATTGTGTTTTCTGATGATTTCTTCTATTTCTTTCTGATTGTTTGGAAACAGTTTGAGCAAGGACTTCTTGTTGCTGAAATGACTCAGCTTGCCATTCTTCAGCAGAAGATATTTGTTGTTGTTTCTGGTTTTATAAACATCCTGTTGGGTATCTGGTTTGTTGGCAGAATATTCTTGTCCTTCCATAAGAGAGAGATTGACAGACTGCGAACGTGCCTGTGATACTGTTCCATAGGCTCCTTTATACCCCACATTCACTTTGTCAAGATCCCAGTCAATCAGAAGCTTTCCCTGAGGATAACTGATTACCTGATAGAATTTGTTCTTGATTCTGCAAAAGAGATCTTGGGCAATCTTCATGCTATCTACCGACTGGACATTCATCAGAATCATGTTCTCTCCGTTTTGCTGATACATCACGCAGTGCTTGCCTGCATCATAATTCAGCGGAACTCTTACTTCCTGATTCCCGTTCATATAGATTGTTCCCTTCTGATACTCTGGATAAAGAAGCACCGTCTTGTTTTGCGCATAGCTTGCAAGACTCAAGAACGAAAAGAACAATAAGGAAAATCTTGTTTTCATTTGATTTCAGAATTAGATAAAAACAAAGTATGGGAACACTGATGTGTCCCCATACCCTATGTATTTAAATATTATTTTGCACTTCCTGCACCCCATGCTGGAGCACCCTGGTCTTGCCACAGACGTTCTGTTGCAAGAACCTCATTGTAGAGACCTGAAGTAGTGATGGTCAAGCCCTGTGCCTTGTATGCCTCTTCCTTGATACCCTTCATGATATCAGTCTCGCTGATATTACCAGTAGGGAAGCGACGAGGAATCTTGTTGGCAGGAACCTCAGAATAGCTCTTGCGTGGCAGAATTGTTGAGTTATAACTTGGATAACCAGAACGACGTGCTGTTACGAAAACCTCATTTGGATAGAGAGTGAAGTTCAGCATCTCCTGAATGTAGATCTTCTCCAATTTTTCTGCAGCTGTACCTGTGAAGGCATATTTGTCGCTTTGCATCATATTGTTAATCTCACCATCCTGCAAGTCGATAGGCTTCTCGTTCTCTCTGTCGTAACCGAAGCAGCCTGTAACGGTGCTGTAGTAAGCTACCTGGTTGTCCTTTGCCAATGTATTGTAGGTGTTGCAAGAGAGAGCAAGAGCATTGTCGTAATACTTCTTTGCCTTTGCCTCGTCATTGTTGAGCATTGCAAACTCAGCCAAGTACAAGTTGGTCTCTGCTGCACTCATATACAAACCATACCAAGGACGATCCTTTGTGGTGAATGTATAGGTATCGTCTGGCAATGTTGCAGCCTCAACCTGAGATGCAGAAGAATAACGACGACCAATGATCATCATATTGTTAAGAGTTGAGTACACTGTATAGCCCTGTGGATTCTTGCCTTCCTTGTTGTGGAGGTACAACTCCTTGTCTGCGTTAGCATACTGTGAAGGGAAATACCATTTGTATTTACCTGTCGCATCGAGCTGTGCGTTCCAGTCCTCGGTCAAACCATAGTAGCGTACCCATGGCTCACCCATACCCTTCCACTTGACAAACTTCTTTTTGCCGTCTGCACCAGTGGTGAATTCTACGTTCTTTTCAATAAAGTCTGGAATCTCCAAACCTGCATCATAGTAGCCCTGGATAATCTTTGAGTTCCATTGATTCTTGGTGTAGAAGAAACGTACACGTGGGTCCTTGTTGTCAACCATGAAGTTGATGACCGACTGAGAACCTACACAGCCAGTGAAGCCTTCGTTCCAGTGATAGATGCGGTCGTTGATATAGCCGTCATCACCAGTCAACTTGTTAACACCCTTATTGAAAAGGATATCATCACTATTGGTGTTCATATAGCCACAAGAAGCACTTTCTACAGCAGCAGCAATCTGCTTAGCCTTGGTTGGATTCTGTGCCAAAAGGCGAACTGCAATTTTAAGCTTCAGGGAATTGGCAAATTTTGCCCACTTTGCCTTGTCACCACCGCAAACTACGTCTTGCTCAGACTTGATGATTACATCGTCAGAAGTGAAAGCTGAAACGCACTCATCCAATTGTGTAAGCCAGAGATCATACAGGCTTTCTACTGTGTCATATCCAGGGGTAAGAGTACCGCCGTAGGCTGCTTTACATGCCTCCTTGTAAGGAATATCACCATACAGGTCGGTTCCGAAAAGTCCCAGATAAATGCTCATAACTTGAGCACCCTTCACGTAGCCAATTTGCTGCTTCTTCTGTTTGTCGTCTAAAGACTCGTACTGATTCTCCATAGCACGGAGAACGCGCAGTACGTTTTGATACTGCCAAGACTGGTCACCATCCAATGTTAAGGTCAGAATGCCTTCACCAGCTCCGCTGGCAGACATACCCATTCCTGCCCACTGGTATTTCATAGGAGCATTGTAGTAGTACTCCAGATATGGTTGTGGATCGAATTTATTCACAGCCTCTGCAAACAAATAAGAGATTTCTCCCTTTGTTACTGCAGATGGATTGGTATTTGTTTCAGCGAAATCATCTCGGCAGCTGGTAGCGGTGAAAGTCAGACCAACTGCGAGTGCCGCCATTATTAACTTATTTGATTTCATAATCTTCAATTTTTATAAAATTAGAATGTTGCGCTGATTGTAAATGTATAGCTTGCTGTGTATGGGCTGACAGAACGGATCATGAACTGACCAGACTGTGTACCACGCATAGACTCTGGGTTGAAGTTGTTTGGTAATGAATTCAACAAGTAACCCAAGTTACGACCAGTCAAAACGAAGCTGAGGTTAGAAGCACCAATCTTGTTGGCGATGCTCTGAGGCATACGATAGCTCAGGGAAACCTCACGCAATGCGATGTAGTTCAGCTCATGGAACCAGTCATTGTTCTTCCATACGGATGCACGACCCCATGAATTGTTCCAATAGTTCCATGAAGAAGCGTGCTGTGGATCTACAATTCCTCTCTTAACCAAGTCGGCATACAACTCACCACCTTTAGCAATGGTATATTCACCTGTTGGAGTATTGATGGTTACACCACCTGGCATGATAGCTTCAGGAATGATACCATCATCATACTGCTTGCCATCCCAGATAGAAGTATAGGTGATACCACCATGCTCGGCATCTGTTCCATTCAGTGAAGACTTTAAGTAACCGTAAGCGGTACCATAGTGAGAACCATAGATGGCAACCATACCACCGAAGCGCATATCAAGAGAAGCACTCAAAGACCAGTTCTTGTACTTCAAGGTTGTATTGACAGAACCCAGGAAGTCTGGCTGGATGCTACCTACCTCTTTCTCTACGCCTGAGCGTGAGTAGTAAACGGAATGGCGTCCGTTGTAAGAAGCTGTCTCCAGGATAGGAAGACCGGTTTTCTCGTCATAGTTAGGAGTTGCGTCTGACATCAGCAGACCGTACTCACCACCCACCTTGGCAACAGAACCAATACGGAAGTTACCGTATGAAGGCATACCTACCAGGCTGATGTAGTTAGCTACGTTCTCGTGCAAAGACACAATCTTAGACTTGTTCTTGGTGTAAGTGAAGTTCAAATCCCACTCCCAATCCTTGGTCTGGATAGGTGTTGTATTCAATGCAAGTTCCACACCCTGGTTCTGGATGTTACCAGCGTTAACTACCTGGTTGCTCAAACCTGAGATGCTAGGAACCGAGATAGACATAATCTGGTTCTTGGTATTCTCACGATAATAAGTAGCATCAATACCAATGCGGTTGTTCAGGAAACGCCAGTCGATACCAACTTCCCATGAATTCTTACGCTCAGGCTTCAAGTTAGGATCGTAAGAGGTATCAGGTACCTGCAAGCCATAAGTCTTGTCAATACCATAGATGTTGTATGCAGAGTTGATTCTGTAAGCATCTGTGTCATTACCTACCTGAGCCCATGATGCACGGATCTTGGCAAATGAAATCCAAGATGGCAACTTGCCACGGAATGTCTCGTGAATCAACCATGATCCGGAAACTGATGGATAGAAGTAAGAGAAGTTACCATGCTTATCTGTATATACCAGAGATGAAGACCAGTCGTTACGGCCTGTTACATCCAGATATACCTGATCCTTCCAACTCAACGCCAACTGACCTGCAATAGACATGATGGTCTTTTCGCCAGAGATGGTGGCAGAAGCTTCAGGAGTCTCCTTAGAGTTTCCGATGAAATACTGTCCAGGAACAATCAAGCCACCCTTGGTTTTCATGCTGCTCTCCTGCTGGAAGTTGTGATAGTACTCTCCACGTACGAAACCGCTGATGTTGAAGTCGCTCACAGCCTTGTTCCATGAGAAGTTTGCATTCAGGTTAGTCTGCTCCTTGGTATATTGTCCAAGTCCGTAAGCACCACCTTCATTGGCATAACCATCACCCAGCTCCTTGCTTTCGCTGCGCTTGTAGTAGTAGTTGTAGTTACCTTCGGCAGAGAACTTCAACCAATTTGTCAAGTCGGCAGTAACCTTCACGTTAGGGCGTACAGAAGTTTCTTTCTGAGAATATTCATTCTCATAGATGCTCCACCATACACTACGTCCAGGTGCATTACCATATTCGTCATTATATGCTGTGCTTGCCAAGCCTCCATGAGAACCCTTATAGCGTGATCTCCAATAGCGGGTATCATACATACGGCTGAATGTACCATCAATGAAGCACTCACCGAAGTTAGTCATGCCACCCTGCTTAGGATTAGAGTTGGCAAAAGTGATGCCTGCCTCAAGTTCTACCTTGTTTGTAATCTTGTGAGATGCCTTAGCCATCAAAGACAAACGGGAGAATGAGTTGTTTGGTGTAGTACCATTGGCATACTTGTAAGACATAGATGTATAGAAAGATGTCTTGTCGTTGGCACCAGATACGGCAATATTGGTATTGGTGTTGAAGGCATCATCGTATGCATCTGTAAAGTTGTTCTTATATGGTGAATAGTTCACGGTAGAATAGTCGTAGAACTCGATAGGCTGACCATCGAATTTAGGACCCCAAGAAAAACCGCCACCCCATGCTACAGAGCGCTTGCCGTCTGCGTTCATATAGAAAGAGTCGGTATCCTGCATATTGCCAGAAGACTTATAGTTTGCATATCCTGACATATAACCATCACCACGAACATTCTGGAAGTCTGGACCACCATATACGTGATCGATACCGAATGTCTGAGAGAAGTTAATGCCGAGACCCTTCTTGCCCTTACCACTCTTAGTAGTGATAACGACCGCACCATTCAAACCGCGGGAACCATAAAGAGCTGTAGCGGCAGCACCCTTCAAAACTGATACACTCTCGAAATCGTCTGGGTTCAAGTTCTTCAATTCGTTACCCCAGTCAGTATCGTTCTGGCTCCAGTCTGCGTCACCATTCTTAACGCCGTTGTCAAGGATAACACCGTCAACAACATAGATAGGCTGGTTGTTGGAGCTCAAGGTAGAAGCACCACGAATCAAGATCTTGGCAGAACCGAAGAGTCCACCATCAGAACCCGAGATATCCACACCGGCAACCTTACCCTGCAAAGCTGATACAGGGTTTACCAAGTTCTTATCAAGATTTTCTCCTTTCAATTCAGTAACTGCATAACCAAGCGCCTTTGTTTCGCGCTTCATACCCAAAGCGGTTACTACAACCTCGTTGAGGCTTTTCGCATCGTCTTTCAAGGTTACATTGAGTGGCTTGCCGTTAAAGACAACTTCTTGGGTCTCATATCCAACGTAAGAGATACGGAGTACCGTACCCTTCTTGACGCCTTTGAGTTCAAAGTTTCCATCCAAGTCGGTAACAGTACCTGTAGTCGTTCCCTTCACGAGAACAGAAGCACCAATGACTGTTTCGCCAGTAGCATCCTTGACGATACCTGTACATGTCTCGTCTTGCTGTACGTTCTGAACACCGTTAACGGCAGGAATACCTGCGTAAGCAGCACCAGCAGAACCAACCATCAAGGCGAATGCCAGATTCATTGTTTTGTTAGTTTTTGCCATAATACAAACTTTTAATGTAATGAATAACTATTTATATTTAATTGTTCTTGTTTGAAATGTTTAATTGTACTCACTTACAATCTGATTTTCTTTTATTTATTATCTAGGTTGGTAAGTTCTTTTAAATTTTTTGGCAAAGTTATATAAAATAAATTAAATGGAATACAAAAAACAGTGAAAATATTTCGACTTTAATGGTATTTAACTAAAAAATAAGCTGTGACCGATAACAAACGGCCACAGCTTGTTAATTTTAACCTAAAAGTTTGCCTATACTGCGCAACTTTGTGCGATATCCATAGATGGCAATCACCACGAAACAGATGAATGGAAGAATGAACGACGCATTGGTAGATGGCATTCCGAATACGGTATGCATATCGATGATGGATGCCTGCAAAGGTGGCAGGACACTACCGCCCAGGATTGCCATGATGAGACCGGCTGCACCAAACTTGGCATCATCGCCAAGACCCCTCAGGGCTATACCATAGATGGTTGGGAACATCAATGACATGCAGGCACTTACTGCCACCAGACAGTAGAGACCCCAGATGTTGTGAAGGGCAATGACGCCGGCTGTGAAGCAGCCACCTGCTATCGCCAATATCATCAGTAACTGTCCTGCGTTGAAGAAGCGGAGGATGAAGGTGCAGATGAAGCGGGAACAGCAGAACAGTACCATCGCTACGATGTTGAACTTCTGCGAGGTTACCTCGGCATCAATCTCTGCCATGCCTTCCTGCATCAGGATGCGGGTACCATACTGGATGATGAAGGTCCAGCACATAATCTGTGCGCCCACATAGAAGAACTGGGTGAATACGCCTTCACGATAGTGAGGCATGCGGAAGATGCGGCGCAGGGTAGGCACGAAGTTGATCTTGTTGTCTTTCTCGCTGTTCTTCGGCATCTTGGTAAACAGGATGACGAAGAAGATGGTGAGGATGACCAGACCGATGATCAGGTATGGATTGATCAGTACCGAAAGGTCGTATTCCTTGATTGCCTCAAATTCGCTTGCCGAGAGATTGGCGCGCCCAGCCGTATCAAGTGGGTTGAGTTTTGCCTGGATAAAGTTCATCGCCACATACATACCGAGCAGAGAACCCATCGGGTTGAACGATTGCGCCAGGTTCAGTCGGCGTGTAGCCGTCTCTTCGGTTCCCATCGAGAGTATGTAAGGATTGCTCGATGTCTCCAGAAAGGAGAGTCCGCAGGTAAGGATGAAGTAGGCGAGGAGGAATGGATAGTATTCGCCCATCATCTTTGCCGGATAGAAGAGGAATGCACCGAAGGCATAGAGTCCTAATCCCAGCAGTACGCCTGCCTTGTAGGAGAAGCGGCGGATGAAGATGGCGGCAGGGAATGCCATGGCGAAGTAACCGCCGTAGAAGGCAACCTGTACCAGTGCGCCATCCGTAGATGACATTCGGAAGATTTTGGAGAATGCCTTCACCATCGGATTGGTGATATCATTGGCAAATCCCCACAGTGCAAAGCACGATGTGATTAATATGAAGGGTACGAGGTAGCTCACCCCGTCTTTCATCAGGATTGATTCTTTCTTTTTTGGTTCCATATTTCAGGTTAATATTGTCTGCGTTTATGTTTGTAGGGTAAATGTTCAGATGGATCAGATGCTTTGTCTTACCACAGCTCTCAGCTCGTCGATATCCTTGATTTCTCCCTTGGCAAGTGCCTGGGTCAGGATGTTGCCCATACCCGTAGCCTCTATAGGACCCGCAATGACAGGAACGCCCAAAGCTTCGGAGGTGAGACGGTTGAGTAACTTGTTCTGTGAGCCGCCTCCGATGATGTGCATGCACTTGATTGGCTGCGGTAACATCTCGTTGAGGTGAGCGGTTGCCTCGGCATACTTGGCTGCCAGTGACTGGAGTACGCAGCGCACGATTTCTGCCTTGGTCTGAGGAACCTGCAACTGATGGGTGGCGCAGTAGTCGATGATAGCCTGCTGCATGGATGCCGGATTCTGAAACGCAGCGTCATCCACCGGGATGATGGCATTGATGTGAGCTTCTTCTGCCAGAGGAAGGATAACATCAAACTGCTGTTCCTCGCCATTCTCCTTCCATTCTGCCATCAGTCTCTGCATGATCCAGAGACCTGTGATGTTCTGCAGGAAGGTGATGCGGCCGCCGATGCCGCCCTCGTTGGTAAACTCTGCCTTTCGGGCTTCCTCGGTAAGGATTGGCTTTTCTATCTCAACACCCAGAAGCGACCAGGTTCCTGAACTGATGAATGCCATCGGGTATTCATCTTCTGTAGCAGGTACGGCTGCTACCGCACTGGCTGTATCATGAGAACCTACTGCGATGACATCCACTTCTCCGAGTCCGGTTTCCTCTGCGATGTCGCGGCGCAGCTTTCCTCTTACGGTGCCCGGCATCACGATCTTGCCGAAGATGTGGCGTGGAAGCCCCAGCTGGTCGATGGTTTCCCAGTCCCAGTCCTTGGTGGTTGCATTCAGGAGTTCTGATGTGGATGCGATGGTATATTCATTGTTGGCTTCGCCTGTGAGATAGTAGCTGAAGAGGTCTGGGGTGAAAAGCAGATGCGCAGCCTTCTCCAACTGTGGACTGTTGGCTTTCTTCAGACTGTATAACTGGAAGAGTGTATTGATTTCCATCACCTGCGTGCCGTTGATGGCATAATGTGCCGATGGATCAATCTGCTTGAACACTTCTTCCGGCATTCCCTTGGTACGGGCATCGCGATAGCATACCGGGTTGCCCAGAAGGTTGCCGTCCTGGTCGATGAGACCGAAATCCACTCCCCAGGTGTCGATGGCGATGCCATCCACCTTGAGTCCCTTGGCTCCTGCCATCTTCAGTCCCGTCTTCATATCCTCGAAAAGGGCGAGGAAATCCCAATAGACGTGGTTGCCTAATCTTACCTGTCGGTTAGGGAAACGATGGATGAGCTCCATTTCGAGCTTGCCGTTTTCTAGTTTTCCGGCAATCACTCGTCCGCTGCCTCCACCGAAATCTATAGCTAGATAAATCATAGTTATTCTAAATGTTTGGGTAGATAAAAGTTGTTTCGTATAAAAAGCGGTAGGAGAGTGCCCGTAGCGGGCAGCTTTCTCTCCTACCGCTTCTCTCATATAGAGGATAGAGGTTTATTGTTTCTTACCTAATACGTAAACCTCAAGATCGTCGATTTCTTCCGGTGTCAGTGTGGTGTATTTGCCGCCACTCTGAACGATGATTCTACAAGCCATCTCAAAGAACATGGCACGCTCGAACACCTCGTCGAAATTCTTGCCGCAAACTACCTGTCCGTGCTTCAGCAAGAGAGCTGAGTTGTGATCCTTCAAGGCTGCGATGACAGCTGCTGCCAATTCTGGAGAACCAGGACGATAGTAAGGAATCACAGGGATTTCCTTGCCTACGTGGCATGGTACCTCTGCTGTTACATTGAAGTCCTTTGGTGTTTCCTGCATGCAAGCCACTGCTGTTGCAAAAGGAGACTGGAAGTGGAGAACCACATCACAATCAGGACGCTCACGGAGTACACCAAGGTGGAATCCGCTCTCCATAGAAGGTTTAACGCCATTGAGTACTTCGCCCGTTGCTACCAGACACTGAGATACCTTCTCCTTCTGGAGGCTAGGAACCCATGAACCTGTACCTGAGACAAGAGCCTCGTCGCCGATGCGCCAAGAAAGGTTGCCACTACTGCAAATGGTGAGAGCTGCATCGCCTACGCGGTGAGCCTGCTCCAAGAATTTCTGAATATGCTCTTCTGTAATCATTTTCTTTTTCTTTCTATTTGAATGATATTCGTACTGATGGTGTTACACCTTATTTATATATAGGACCGTAGTTCTTGCAAGCACGGAAGTCTGCACCTTCCTTGTCCATACCGAATGCGTTCCAAGATGCAGGACGGAAAATCTTGTCCTCTTCTACGTTGTGCATGCATACTGGGATGCGGAGAATAGAGCAGAGGGTGATGAGGTCGGCACCGATATGGCCGTAGCTGATAGCGCCATGGTTAGCACCCCAGTTGTTCATCACTGAATATACATCCTTGAATGGAGCCTTGTCGCAAAGACGTGGAGCGAACCAGGTAGTAGGCCATGTTGGGTCTGTACGCTTGTCGAGAACCTTGTGAATCTCAGGGTCAATCTCAACTGTCCAACCTTCTGCCAACTGGAGCACAGGACCAAGACCCTTTACGTGGTTCAGACGAACCATGGTTACAGGCATGCCGCCCTTGCTGAGGAAGTTGGAAGAGAAACCGCCGCCACGGAAGTAGTCACGGTTAGCTGGATACCAGGTAGTTGCCTTCAAGCACTTATCTACATCCTCCTCGGTCATCTCCCAAGGCTGCTTCATGATTGGGTTGCCCTCGGCATCTGTAGCCTGACCTGTACCGTCGAGTGTGGTAGCACCAGAGTTGATCAAGTGGATGATACCACCCGCTGCCTGACCTGTAAGTTCCTTACCGGTAACACGCTTCACTGCCTCTGGACTCCAGTAGGTACGAACGTCGCTGAAGATCTGAGCACGACCTGTCAACAGGTGATTGAACAGCATTGCTACGCCGTTGCCTGCATCATTCTCAGTAGCGAGGATAATAGCTTCACGGATACCGTTCCAGTCGAATGAAGTATTGAGGAGAGCCTCTGGATAGTCGCCGTTAGGATAGAAGTCTGTCCACTGACGCTGTCCCTGGAAACCACCAGCGATGGCATTATGGCCTAATGCTTCCTCCTTGAAACCTAACTCTTTCAATCTTGGGTTACCATGCATCAGGTCACGCATAATGATAGTCATCTTCACGATGAACTCCCAGTCTGCATCCTTCTGCTCGCGGGTCTTTGCCTTTTCATGGTTGGCGATGTCCTCACCCTCATTGCACATACAGTGCTCACGGGTCCATGCCATAGCCTTCTCGTACTCCACTGGGTCGTAGATACCCTCTGTCATACGGCGGATAATCTCAGTAAGGTCAACACTCTCGTTGCGCATACCGAGGTACTCCTGGAAGAAGTTAGGGTCAACGATAGAACCTGCGATACCCATGCAGGCGCTACCCATAGAAAGATATGATTTTCCGCGCATGGTAGCTACAGCCTGGGCAGCTCTGGCAAAGCGCAAGATCTTTTCTGCTACATCAGCAGGGATAGAGTCGTCCTCCAAGTCCTGTACGTCATGACCATAGATGCCGAATGCTGGCAATCCCTTCTGGGCATGAGCTGCGAGAACGGCTGCCAAATAAACAGCACCTGGACGCTCTGTACCGTTGAATCCCCAAACAGCCTTAGGCCAATGTGGATTCATATCCATTGTCTCAGCACCATAGCACCAGCAGGAAGTAACGGTGATGGTAGAGCCAACACCCTCGCGCTCAAACTTTTCTGCGCAAGCTGCACTCTCTGCTACACGACCGATGGTACTGTCAGCGATTACGCACTCTACAGGAGAGCCATCGCCATTACGTAAGTTTTCTGAAATCAGTTTGGCTACAGACTTAGCCAAATTCATGGTTTTTTCCTCGAGGCTTTCTCGTACACCTCCCTGACGTCCGTCGATGGTAGGACGGATACCGATTTTAGGATAGTTACTCATAATTCTTGTTCTTTAAGTTTTTATAGTTACTATATTTTATATACATTATATTATATGTAAGCACAAAGGTAGTGATAAAAAATGAATCTTATCACAACCTTTATACTTTTTTAAATTTGTTTTTCTTTATTTAGAATTAAACTTGAATGCCAGAGGTTCATTCTTGAGTCCGGATGGAAGGGTAACGGTTACCTGATTGCCCTTGACGGTGTACTTGACAGACTTGCCGTTCTGCAGCAGAACCAGTTTACCCTTAGGCTTGTTTTCTGTCCAGGTAATGGTCTTTGGGGTCTTTTCTCCATCTTCCAGTGCATAGATGGCGTAGAGGGTCTTGCCGTTCTTGTCGGCGGTAAACCATACCTTGCCATCATTATAGTGGGCTGCATTGACGGTAGAGTAAATAGCCTGACCGTTTTTGTTGAGCCAGCTTCCTATCTGCAGGAGGTTTTTCACAACTTCCGGTTGCAGAGTTCCGTCTGCCTTCGGACCAACGCCGAGTGCGAGACATCCGCCCTTTGCCACAATTTCAGAGAGAATACCGATTACCTTGTTTGGTGACTTGAACTTGGCGTTAGGTGTCCATCCCCATGCATGGCTCAGGGTGATGCAGCTTTCCCAAGGAATATCGAGCTGCTTGGCTGGGATACCCTGCTCTGGAGTCTGATAGTTCTCATTCTTTCCACGAATGGTTCTATCTACGCTGATCATACCCGGATTGCGCTTGCGGGCATCTACCAGAATAGTATCAAGACCGATTTCATCGCCGGTAATCCATCCGCCATCGAGCCACAGAATATCGATGTTGCCATAATCGGTGGTCAGCTCGTTGAGCTGGTTCTGTGTAAACTTGCGGTAGTTCTGCCACCAGTCTGGATGCAGCTTCTTCTTGTAGTTGATGCGGCGGTTAGGGGTTGCATAATAAGGGTTCCAGAACCATTTGCTGTGCCAGTCTGGTTTGGAGAAATAACAGCCAATCATGAATCCCTTGTTGCGGTATGCATTGAATACCTCCTTGGCAATGTTGTGGCGTGGATCCTTGCCGAAAGGTCCATGGGCGATGGAGAAGTCGGTATATTTGGTATCAAACATGCAGAAGCCATCGTGGTGCTTGGTGGTGAAGATCATATACTTCATACCTGCCTTTTTCATCACGTCAGCCCATTTGCCAGGGTCGAAGTTCACTGGGTTGAGGGAATCTTTCTGGCTCCAGTACCATGCCTTGTCCTCCTCGTAAGTTGGTTTGCGCTCACGTACAATCCAGTCTTCCGAACAGATTGACCAGGATTCTACGATGCCTGGTACGCTATAGAGTCCCCAGTGCATCAATACACCGAACTTCTGGTCCTGCCAGTGCTTGAGTTTGGTTAATACTTGTGGATCTGTTGGCCAGACGTAATCTTCTGTGTTTGACTGTTGGTGAACGAAGCTCTGTGCTTCCTGTGCCTGCATCTGGGTAGTGAATCCTGCAGACAAGGCAAGTCCGAGCATCATTAATTTAAATTGTTTCATATGCTTTGATAGTTAAATTGGATTGATGTTTTAATTGTTTATGCCGTTTTTATTTATTTATGTGCTGCAAATTTACAGCTTTTTTACGAAAGATGCAAGAAAGTTACAAAAAAAGTTTCTAGAAAAATGAAGAGAAATATAAAAAAAGATAATAGAAAAAACGGGTTTGTGTTACTTACCCGTTTTTTCTGTTTCCTTTGGCATTATTGCCTGTTTCTTTTGCTGCATCAATCAAGTTTCCAAAATCATCGCAGAACTCTGTCATCTGATGATAGAGCAGGTTGCTGCCTTTATCTGATAACTCTGTATCTGGCAGAGGTCCGGAGTTGATGGCTACGGTGAAGATGTTGGCTGCTACACCGGCACGAACGCCCAAAGGAGCATTCTCTACCACGATGCCTTCCCAAGGCTGTAGGTTGCCAGCTTTCTCCAATCCCATCAGATAAGGGTCTGGATTTGGCTTGCCTCGCTTCACATCATAAGCAGTTACGATATGCGTTTCATCGAGATATTTGCCGAAGTCATTGAGAAGTCTCTGGATGAGTGGGCGCTGACCGCTGCCCGTCACGACACCTACCTGCATACCGGCTTCCTTGATCTTCTGCATGATTTCCTTCACACCAGGGAAAATCTCGGCGGTAGGCATGGAGTGGAAGATGTCGGTCTTTACATCATACATCTTCTGTGCTTCATCCAGCGTGATGTCGATACCCTTCTGCTTCTTCACCATCATCTGGATGGTGTCGATACCTCGGGCTCCCTCGGTGGCATAGGCATCGGCGGCAGTCATGTGGATATCAAACTGCTTCATCGACTCCTGCCATGCTACGGCATGATTGGGCATACTGTTATACAATACGCCATCCATATCAAAAAGAACGGCTTTAGGGTTGAATTCCCCAAAGCCGTGGT
>OOBB01000096.1_pt1 | contig 57077 bp, 51 predicted proteins | sample 1671661 | NCBI WGS metagenome assembly OOBB01 (sample SAMN06348179, study PRJEB24527) | human gut metagenome | biome: human gut; feature: ankylosing spondylitis patient; material: feces | host: Homo sapiens | place: China | collected 2015-10
CACAGCAGCCGTATAAGATAGAGAAGGAGATAGGTGGTTACGAAATCGACATCCCTGGCTACGACCTGTATTACAGCAGTACCGGTAAATTCATCCGTGCTGAAATTGACCGATAATTCTATCCGGCATTAACACTCATTCAATCCTATATTTTAAGCAAAACCCCCATCCGGCTTGAGAAAGCAGGATGGGGGATTTCTGTTTATCTGTTACTTCTAAAATAATATCTTATTTCAGTTTTTCTATCTGTTCCTGGGTTAGTCCGGAATACTTCATAATCAGATTGATGTCAACGCCATCAGCAAGCATATTTCTGGCAATATCCAGGGCTTTCTGGTTCATACCTTCCTCAATACCTTTTTGCTTCGCCGTATCAATGGAGTTCTTGATATCCCGATATGCCATCTTACTTGCTTCATACTCCCTCATTTCCTGAGGCGTAAACTTGGCAATCTCGGCTTCCTCAAAGAGACGGTCGAACACCTTGTCGTACAGCTCCTTCGGGCGCTGGGTAAGCTTATAGAGATTCTTCAGCGCATAAAGCCACTTCTCGTAGAGTGTATCCAGTTCTCCTAGTGTCTTATTGAATTTAGCAATCTCTACATAGATAAACTCCAGCTTGTCGTAGAAAATCTTGTGGGTGGCGGTATCGCACAACTGTACATGATGGCGGATCTTCTCCTTGTCGAAGGCATCCTCATTCATGTTGAAGTTGAGCAGCGCAACAGTATAGACATGATTGAGTTTGAAATCCCAGTCACTTCCCTTGGGAGCCTGTTCACGGATTGGAAAAGTGGAGTAGAAGAGGGAGCGGTCCTTGAAATAAGTCTGGTAGGCATTCTGCATTTCCACGATGAACTTCTCGCCGTTTTCTCCTTCACAATACACGTCGAAGATGGCCTTGCGGTCGGTATATACATCTCCCACGTGCTCCGGGTTCAGATACGACACATCCTTCACAACCTGTCTGCCATTAAACAAGCTGTTGAGGAAGCAAATGAGCAAATCCTTGTTCATTGCCGTTCCGAATATTCGCTTGAAGCCGAAGTCGGTCAGCAAGCTGATGTATCTTTCTTCTACCTGTTTCATACGCCATTCATTTAATTCCATAATTTGTTTCACTGCAAAATTACGCTTTTTTCCTGAAACGACCAAATAAAAAGTGAGAAAACTAGCTGATAGACATTCATAAATCTCTCTATTACATAAGCAAACCCCATCCGGCTTGAGAAAGTAGGATGGGGGGATTGCTGTTTATATGCCGTTAGTGGTTATGGCTTTGAAGAGCTGCCTGGCTGATTCTTCCTCAGAACCTTATCCAGGCTGGACACGATATACCCTGCGGGATTCTTGATCTCGTGCTTTCTCTTCGCCGCATAGGCTGCCAGAAAGCACTGGTTCACGGCATCCAGGTCTGACAGGGTGAGGCGATCGCTCAACGCCTCAGCCACCTTATGGCTCACGTTCCAGTAGGAAGAGGTGAGGACCTTTCTGAAGTCTAGCCTCTTCATTGTCAGCTTTGTTCTGTCTTCATCGCTCAGCATATCTGGGTCATCGCTGCGGTACTTGAGGCCGAAGATGACCAAGCAGCCGTATTTGCCTACTACCTGGTTACGGGTAGTCTCTAGCGTGTGTATCACGATATAGTCGAGACGGTTCAGCTTGTAGGCATTTTTTATCTCCTCTTCGGCAGTAGAAAGCTGGGTATATTCCAGATTCCCCGTGCCGCGATATTGGGTGTGGCTGGTGAGGAGCGCAAGGATCTCGGGAGGCGTAAACTTGGTGTAGCCCTTCTTCAGTCGGCTCTCTGTCAGGAGATAAAGGCAGCGGGAAGACTGGTGATGGAATGACTCGTAAAGCTGCGGCGAAACCTTGAAGTAGCCCAGGTCCAGGGCGAAGTAGTACTGAGCCACGGGAATCGGCATCTCCAGGATGGCTCTCTTCTCCTGACCTTTCTTGGTGTAGTCAACGAAGTGGTAGAGGTAGTCGAACTGCTTGTAGCACAAGTGGTATGTTCCAGGATTACCAGAATCTGCGACGGTGTAAGGGATATAGACCGGCTTTTTGCCTATGTCGATAAGGGCAGTCTCCAGGTTGTTGTAATGAGATTTGGTAGCTTCCAAAGCTCTGTAGGGTACCTCGAAACGTAACATATTTTCAAGGTGCTCGAAACCATTGAGGTCCAGTTGTCCGTGGTGCGCGTTCTGGCTGATAGCCATTTTGTTCTGTTTCTGATTGTACACGTCAAGTCTGAAGATGTACTTCTGTTCTTGCGGGCTGTAGCTGTGATGCAGGGCGCAATGAGTGCCAAGCTCTGTGGCTTCGGCTACGTTGAATGTAAGGTTCTTGTTCATTGCTCGTTGTTTTAATAAAGTTATAAAATGGGGGTGGCAATGAAAAGAAACTGGGGGTACGAGTTCAAAACAAAGAACCAAAACGGTTTTTTTAGAGAGAAGTTCTGGTTCTTATCAATTATCGTACTGGACCAGAATTCTCCCATGTCGCACCCCCAATGAAATTAATCATTAACGAATGCGCACGAAAAATCCTAGTCAGAACTTGTAATTGAAATTCCATTAGCAGGATATATTCTCTCTAAAAACCTATCCTGCGGAACATTTTGAACCAAATTCTGATCTCGTCGATCATGCTTGGGCATCCTGTTGCCAGGGTGCCGTATGTTCGCTCCTCCTGTATTTCTACTGAAAGAGCGCTGCAAAGATATATAAAATTTCTGAAACTAACAAGTATTTTACAAGTTTTTTTAGAAAAAAGAGAAAAAAAGTTTGAGAACCCATCATGACCATTTTTCTTGTTTATTTCTTATATATCATATTATCATATTTCTTGTGGCGCTATTTTAATGTGTAACTATCAGATAGACAGATGAATAGAAAATGCTGTTACCATGGGAGGTAACTGGCAGAAGGCGTTATCCCGCGAGATGTAACGGTTTTCTCTGATGAGATGTAACCCTTTGGTAGGCTTGCCTACGAGAAGTAACTATCTAGACATTTCTCCCACGAGAGGTAACTAGTTAACTAAATATAAAACATTCCGGGGTAGGCGGAATTTCGCCGGAAATCGACGGCTATCGCCAGTTGGAGTTAGGAGAATGTCTTATCTTTGCAGTGTTGAAACATTAAAAACATCAGCTTATGACTAGAGAAATTACAATGATTGTGGTACACTGCAGCGCAACCCGCTGCAACCACCCTTACACCGTGCATCAGCTTTACCACGACCACGTGGAGGTGAACCACTGGCGTTACATCGGTTACCATTTCTTCATCAGCCGTGACGGCAAGGTACATGCCACCCGTCCGCTGGAGCGCATGGGTGCCCATGCCCGTGGCTGGAATGCACATTCCATCGGTATCTGCTATGAGGGTGGATTGGATGAGAACGGCTATGTGGCGGATACCCGTACCGGGGAGCAGAAGAAGGCGATGGAGAAACTGATTGTTCAGCTGAAGATACAGTTTCCCGGCATCCGCACCATTCTGGGGCACCGTGACCTGCCTGGAGTGCAGAAGGCGTGTCCCAGCTTTGATGCCACCACGCTGCAGCCCTTGTTACATCTGAATTGTAAATATTAAATTTTGTAATCAGATGAAACACCCTATCCGATTTTTTTGTATCTTCGCAGAAGAATAGATTACTAACTAAAAATTAAAACTAGATGAATGTTACCAAGCAACATTTCGTAGAACGTAGAGTGATGAGCAAGCAGGAGCTTGCTCACCTCTACTGTCCTCACAGCCGTTCCAAGGGGCATGCTGCGAGAGATGAGTTTATGGATTGGGTGAAGCGCTGCACTCCGCTCTATGTCAAACTGCAGGAATTGGGTTATAAACCTTCGCTGCATAGTTTCACGCCCAAGATGGTAGATTATATCTTTTACTATCTCGGAGAGCCGGATGGAGTGGGGATATAGCATTGGTAGTAATAAATAACTTTACAAGTTAAGCGTGGCAGAAAAATCTCTTAAGAGAAGCTGTCGTTTCCCTTAAGGAAAAATATATTTTCCCTTAAGGAAAAAAATAAAAACCCTTAAGGGAAAATTCTCAATCTCTTTTTTCCCCATTTTTCGAGCGTTTTTGCCTGATTCTCTCTACCTTGAATAATGTTTACACGGATATGGAGAGAAGATGGGGATGGGTTCAAGGTTTAGAAAATAATAGTTTGGAAAAATCAAAAGTTTATGGAAATAGTTATAGATCGTTTTGGCAGTTATCATCATGCCGTAAGTGGTAGATTGCTGATTGATGGTCAGCATGTTTGTGATACGTTGGAGGAGGATGTGCATTGTCTGCCGGAAGGCGAGTATGCCCTGCAGCGCAACAGCAAGCTAGCATTACCTTATTATATAAGACTGGCAGATGTTGATTCAGGGGTTGACTCCCCTGTTGATTCCCGTGTGTCCTTCTCCAGGGGTAATGGCATTCACGGTTGGCGCAACCACTGCATCATCGTAGGAGAGTGTCTCCATCTGGGTTTCCTCATTCATAGCGAGGCGTGCTATGATCTTCTCATTGCCCGCATTCGCATGCAGTTTGTGCGCCATCACGCAGTGGTGGTCAAGATATCCCGCTCTCCCGATTTTCTGGAAGTAGCCTGATATCTGTGCTGCTATTGATAGGCTATTTTAACCAAAAAATCTCCCTATAAGTCTGACGCATGTCGCCTGCGAAGTCCTCCAGACGTCCCGCCGGATTTGCAATCCGGCGTTAAAAAATGTCCTAACCTATTTATGCTCTGCGGATTTGCAATCCGCAGCAAAGGAGTATGCTTTTCCTTTTATTTGGGGGATTACAAATCCCCCGTTGTTTATAGGTCGAACCTTATTTTACAGCGGATTTCAAATCCGCCGGGACGCCTAGCGGGACATTTCAAAATAGCTCCAGGATCTTATCGATAATCTTTTCGATGCTGGAAGAATCGGTGGTCTCTTCGAGCTTCTGGTTGATTTTCTCTTCTACCTTCTTGCTCACTTTATCAGCCGCCTTATCGAAAGCCTGATTGGCTTTCTCTTCCAGTTTCTTCTGCATTCTTGTGCTGAGGCTGCCTTCATCGCTTTCAGCCTGGTCCTCATTGACATTGGCTTCTGAATCTGATCCATCCATATTAGGATTGTCAGAGGATACATTTGATTCTGACTCCTCGATATGGAGATTATCGGCTGATTCCAGTGCTTTCACCATGTCGTCGGCATTCATCGTATAGACGTTGCCGAGGATACCGAAACTCACGGTATGCGGCTTGCCGTTGAACTCCACAGAACCCGTAGAGCAAACGATATAGTTGTGGTATTCGAAAAGCTGGTTCATCGCTTCGTCCATCATGCTGCCAGCCATCATCTTGGCTACAGAGCGGAGTGCCTGCGAGAAGAAATTGTTGTCGGTAGATCCTACCGCCTTTTCTACTGCCTTGCTTGCCTCCGTGCGAACCTTCTCCTTATGAGCATCTGCGCTCGGATTGGTTACGGCAAATAGGGCAAGGATGAAAATGATGAGACCTATCACCATCTTCATGGCGAAATGGCTTGTCTTCTTCTTGGGCTGCTGCTGGAAATTCGAATTCATCGCTGCTCCCTGCTGGAATCCCTGCTGATAGGCTTCCTGCTGGGCTTTCTGATAATCCTGCTCCTGGTTGGCTTCCTGCTGGGCTTTCTGGTTGCTCTGGGCTTTCTGGTTGCTTTGGTTGGCTTCTACAGCTTCCAGTACGGCTTTCAGTTCCTCTACCTTCCAGGCAGGAGTCCAGTCTGCCATTCCCTGTTTCCACACCAGTGTTTCGGGACTGATACCCTTCTGTACAAGTTGATCGAAACTGAAAGGACCTGCCTGCTGTCCATTACGATCGATTATAAAAAATTCCATCTTTGTCCTTTTAATTTTTAAATGTGAACATTCAACTTTATGAGTACTTAATCTTTCTTTGCAAGTAAGCCCCACACGCCCTGAAAGGGCAGAAGCTCCTAGCCCAGGGCAACGCCCTGGGTGTTTATGGACGCAAACCTGTCGCCCTGTAAGGGCAAAAGCTTTCAAATACCTGGCAATATACAAAGCTTTTGCCCTTACAGGGCGTCTTGCAAACTGCTATTATACCCAGGGCGATGCCCTGGGCTAGGAGCTTTTGCCCTTTCAGGGCGTGCTGCTTCAGGTATTAGTGGGTTGCCTTCCACCATCCAGTCTTCTCTCTTCCCTTGATAGCTACATTGTTTTGGCTAGGGTCGGAGATGGAAAGGCCGCAATAGTTCTTTATTTCTATAAATGTTACTTTATTATATAAAGCAGAATAGGCATAGTCAGTGTGTCCGGCTGCTTTTACAGTGAGCTTGAGTTGATTCTTAAACTGGTCAAGCAGATAACCGCTAGGATAAAGACTATCAACGTATGCCTCCATATCATAGAATAAATTCGGAGAAAATGCATCTAAACGCTGTATAGTTTCCGGATCTATATTTTCTGAAAGCGTATATTTGCTGTTGATTTCCTTCATGATGTTTGCCAATCCATCCAGTTCTCTGCAGTCTATGGCTGCTATGTTAAGATAAGGAGCCTTTGCCGTTTTATAAAAGTTTATAGACGTTGATACGATGCTCGAATAGCTTGGGGTAGGCGAATTGAGATAGTTCCACAATAACTTATATGGCAAGCCATATTGCATAATTTCGCTGCTGGACGCTATGAAGAAATTGGTAACATCTTTCAGTTCGTAGGCTGTCTCTACATTACCCATATAGCAGGCATCGAAGAGGATGTATTGCATCTTGAGTCCACTCTCCTTGATTCCTTCTGCAAGTGTAGCTACATCTATTGCATTGTCCTTAAGATTGACACTTCCGAAAAAACGGGTGTGTGGTTTGTTGGGATCACTACCAAAGTTAATTCCACTGAAACTGTATTCTTGTGGTGATGAACTTCCAAAACTTGGTCGGGCTTTGTAGGGGTAATTGTTCCAATCTTCTGCATAGGTCCATCCGCAACCATGAGCGCCAATAATGAGCGCATAGTTGAGTGCTTCTGCATTTTGTTTTACGTCATTGAGCAAGTCTGCAAATCCTTCTGCCGAACAATAACTGTTACCCTCGTATTTCTTGATAGGAACACGATTCACCTTTTTGGTTTTGGCATCATACTGCAAGTCATAGAGAGTACTCTGGTTATATTTTTCACTGAAGAAAACCAACACACGTGAATCATTCAGTCCTTTCTTTGCGATGATGCCTTCGCTGATACTGTCTAAGTTGTTCTCTAAATCATCATAAAGACCTGGATGGCTTGTGTCACCGGTCCAAGGAAAGAACACGAAAATGGTCTGCTTGTTGACGCTATCCACATCAAAAGCCTCGTCGCTACAACTGGTGAAAGTCATGGCGAACGAAAACATACATATAAATAAGGTGAAAAGCTTCTTGATCATAATAAAAAAGTTGAATGTTGAATGCTGAATGTTGAGTTGCAGAATGGCTGACGGATTCATCCGTCTGATTCCACATTCATCATTCTACACTCAACATTCAACATATATAAAAAGAATCAGTTACTTCTTCTTCAGCTCCTCGATGGTTGCCTTGAGGGCAGCAATCTTCTCTACAGAGTCGCTCTCCTTCTTGCGCTCCAGGGCCACTACCTTCTCAGGAGCGTGAGCTACGAAGTTCTCATTGCTGAGCTTCTTGCGTACACCCATCAGGAAGCCCTCCAGGTGCTTGAGCTGAGCCTCTGCCTTTTCAATCTCGGCTGCCACGTCGATGAGGTCGCCCAATGGTACGGCAAACTCGTCAGTGCCTACCATGAAGCTGGATGCATCGGCACTCTTCTCGGCGATGACCTCAATCTTGTCGAGGTTAGCCATCTTCAGCGTTACGTCGTTGTAAGCCTCGAAATCGTTCTTGCCTACTACCTGCAGAGACAACTGCTCCTTCTGGGCAATGTTCTTCTGGTTGCGAACGGTACGAACACCGGCGATAATCTGCTTCACTGCCTCAATGTCGGCTGCCAACTTCTGCTCCTCAGCTGTAGGTGCAGGAATCTCCAGCTTCTCACGCATGATGCTCTCGCCATCCTTGCGGTCGTAGATGTGCTGCCACAACTCCTCGGTGATGAATGGCATGAATGGATGCAACATCTTCAGGAGGGCATCGAAGAAGCGGAGGGTAGCGTCGTAGCTCTTCTGGTCGATAGGCTGGCCGTAAGCTGGCTTCACCATCTCCAGGTACCAGGATGAGAACTCATCCCAGAACAGCTTATATACTGTCATCAATGCCTCAGAGATACGGTAGTCCTTAAACTGCTTCTGCATCTCCTCGTTCACCTCCTTGAGCTTGGCATCAAACCACTTCACGGCGATTTCAGCACTCTTAGGCTGCTCGATATCCGCAGTCTCCCAACCCTTCACGAGGCGGAAGGCATTCCAAATCTTATTGTTGAAGTTACGTCCCTGCTCGCAGAGGCTCTCGTCGAAGAGGATGTCGTTGCCCGCTGGAGCACTGAGCATCATACCCATACGAACACCGTCGGCACCAAACTTGTCAATCAGAACCAATGGGTCTGGTGAGTTACCGAGACTCTTGCTCATCTTGCGGCCCAGCTTGTCGCGGACGATACCTGTGAAATATACGTGCTTGAATGGCATCTTGCCACGATACTCGTAGCCAGCCATGATCATACGTGCTACCCAGAAGAAGATGATATCCGGACCAGTTACGAGGTCGGAAGTAGGGTAGTAGTAGTTGATCTCCTCATTGTCAGGATGCTCGATACCATCAAACAGAGAGATAGGCCACAACCATGAAGAGAACCAGGTGTCGAGGCAGTCGCTCTCCTGCTCAAGATCCTCAGCCTTGATGTTGGCATTCTTCTCCTGAGCGAGTTTCAGAGCCTCCTCTGCAGTCTCAGCTACCACGAAATCCTTCTTGCCGGCGTTGTCGAAGTAGTAGGCTGGGATGCGGTGACCCCACCAGAGCTGACGGCTGATACACCAGTCCTTGATGTTCTCCAACCAGTGGCGATAGGTGTTCTTGTACTTCTTAGGATAGAACTCGATATCATCGTCCATTACTGGAGGAAGGGCGATGTCGGCAAAGTGCTGCATCTTGAGGAACCACTGTGTAGAGAGCTTTGGCTCGATAGGCACATTGGTACGCTCAGAGAAGCCCACCTTATTATTATAGTCCTCAACCTTCTCCATCAGGCCGGCGTTCTGGAGGTCGATGGAAATCTGCTTGCGCACATCCATGCGGTCCATACCTACATAGAGACCTGCTGCCTCGCTGATGGTACCGTTGTCGTTGAAGATGTCGATGGTCTCCAAACCGTGCTTCAAACCGAGGGCGTGGTCGTTGATATCGTGAGCTGGAGTCACCTTCAAGCATCCGGTACCGAACTCGATATCTACGTATGAATCCTCGATGACAGGAATCTCGCGGTTTACGAGAGGCACGATCACGTGCTTACCCTTCAACCAGGTATTCTTCTTATCCTCTGGGTTGATACACATGGCAGAGTCGCCCATGATGGTCTCAGGACGGGTGGTTGCTACTACTGCATAGTATCCCTTCTCATCCTTGTGTATCACGTTCTCCTCATCCACCTGCTGGCAGTCCTGCTCTACCACGTAATACTTCAAATGGTAGAGCTTAGAGTGCTCATCCTTGTAGATAACCTCCTCGTCAGAGAGTGCAGTCTGAGCCTGAGGGTCCCAGTTAACCATGCGCACGCCACGATAGATGAGACCCTTCTTGTAGAGGTCGCAGAATACGTGGATGACGGCACGGGAGCGGGTCTCGTCCATGGTGAATGCTGTGCGGTCCCAGTCGCAGCTGGCACCGAGCTTGCGGAGCTGCTTGAGGATGATGCCACCGTGCTCGTGAGTCCAGTCCCAAGCATGCTTGAGGAACTCTTCGCGAGTAAGGTCGGTCTTCTTGATACCCTGCTGAGCGAGGCGGTTAACCACCTTAGCCTCGGTAGCGATACTGGCGTGGTCGGTACCTGGTACCCAGCAAGCGTTCTTGCCCTCCATGCGTGCACGGCGAACGAGAATGTCCTGGATTGTATTGTTGAGCATGTGTCCCATGTGGAGCACACCTGTAACGTTTGGTGGAGGGATTACCACCGTATAAGGTTCACGACCATCTGGCTTAGAGCTGAAAAGCTTGTTGTCGAGCCAGTACTGATACCATTTACTTTCCACTGCTTGTGGATCGTATTTACTTGCTAATTCCATTGTTTCTATCTATTTTTTATTCTTTTTCTTTCTTTTTCCTTAAAAAACGGTGCAAAGATACGAATTTTTGAGCGAAAAATGCTATCTTTGCATCAAAATTATTAATTTTTGCACAAAACGATGGTTAGTAAATATGAATTGGGATATTATGGGGGCTTGGTTCCTCTTCAATGTAATGGTGTGTGTGGCTGCTGTTTCTTTCGCCATTTTCCTTAATACGAAAGCGGGGAAGAAGTGGAAGAAGAATCTTTAAAGATTATGGAAGTATATTTGTTCTTTAATGTTTTTATATTTGTGTTGGCTCTTTCTTTCGCCATCTTTCTTAATACGAAAGCGGGAGAGAAGTGGAAGAGAAATTTATAAAGGAATTTAAACAATGCATACGAAAGAAGAAAAGTTAGTGGCGTTCAGCCGCTTGCTGGATGTACAGGATCGTTTGCGCCTGCAGTGTCCATGGGATAAGAAACAGACATTCGAGAGTCTTCGTCCGAATACCATCGAGGAGACTTTCGAACTTTGTGATGCCTTGATGAAGCGCGATTACAAGGATATCAAGAAGGAGCTGGGCGATGTGCTGGAGCACGTGATGTTCTATAGCATCATCGGCAGAGAAGACGGCGAGTTCGATATCTGCGATGTCTGCAATCAGGAAGCTGACAAGCTGATGTTCCGACATCCTTTCATCAACTGGAAGGAAGAGGGCAACTGGACTGTTTCGAATCCTGATATGTATATCAATGATGCGGGACAGGTGGTATATAAGGAGTCTGAAAAAGCAGAAACCGGGAAGGCAGAAGCTGCCAATTCGGAAGAAACCCTGGCTCTTGGTGCCAGCAAACCCAAGAATGCTGCTTCGGTAGAGAAAACCTGGGAGCAGATCAAGCAGCAGGAGAAAGATGGCAACGAGCGCGTTCTGAGCGGTGTGCCTAATTCCCTGCCATCCCTTATCAAGGCCTATCGCATTCAGGACAAGGCACGAAACGTGGGCTTCGACTGGAAGGAGAAGGAGGATGTATGGGATAAGGTACACGAAGAACTGGAAGAACTCAAGGCAGAACTTGCCAAGGACGACAAGGAAAACTCTACCCAGGAACTCGGCGATTTTCTCTTCTCCGTGATCAATGCAGCCCGTCTCTACAAGCTCAATCCGGACAATGCGCTGGAGAAGACAAACCAGAAGTTTATCCGCCGTTTCAACTATGTAGAAGATCATTCGCTCAAGCAGGGTAAGAATCTGAAAGACATGAGTTTGGAAGAGATGGATAAACTGTGGGATGAAGCCAAGAAACAGGAAAGACTTCAGAAAGAATCGTAAGCTTCAATAGGAGGAGCTTCATGATAAACAAGATAAATAGGACGTTTTTATAACAACAAAAAACTATAAGGATTATGAAAAGATTAGTTTATATGATGATGGCTTTGGTGGTACTCTTTGCTGCCAATAGCTGCAAGGATAAGAAAACCGCACAGGTAATCACTCCTACAGATTCCCTCGATCTGGAGGAGGTTGCCGATGATTCAACCATCTACGGTGTTTGTGGTGAGGGTACATCTATGCACAATCTGGAGCTGATTTCTGATGAGGGAGATACGCTCTCTGTCTTCATCGATGATGAGCAGCCAGACATCGTGCTGGGTGGTTTGCTGGCAGGCGACCGCATCGCTCTTATCGGTTACAAGGCACAGGATGGAGAGATGATGGCACAGAAAATCATCAATCTTACTTCACTCTTGGGCAAATGGACTTCACTCGACAAGAACTTCGATTTGCTGGAAGGTGGAGAGGTAAAAAACAATGTGAAGGCTGAGACCAATCCTTGGACTTCATGGAAAATCCTGAACGGAAAGCTCCTGCTCAACAAGGATACCTTTGCCATCGACAAACTGGGCTCTGACAGCTTGATGCTCGAGAATACCCAGGGCATCTATGTCTTCAAGCGCCAGGAGTAAATAGTCATTCTAAATTTTAGATAAAGTTGGAACCATTTAAGATACATATACTGGGGTGTGGCAGTGCGCTGCCAACCCTGAAACACAATGCTTCCTCGCAGCTCATAGAGATGCGGGGAAAGTGCTATATGATAGATTGTGGCGAGGGTGCACAGATGCAGTTCCGTCGCTCTCATATCCATTTCTCCAAGCTCAATGCCATCTTCATCACCCACATGCATGGTGATCATTGCTTTGGTTTGATGGGCTTGCTTTCTACGCTCGGAATGCTCGGACGTACATCTAGGTTAAGAGTCTATGCTCCAAAGGATTATGCTCCTCTGTTTAAACAACAGGTTGACTTCTTTATGCAGACGATGGAGTATGAGATGGAGATGATTCCGGTGGATACGGAGAAACAGCAGATTATCTACGAAGATCATTCTCTGTCGGTGGAGACGGTGCCTCTGAAGCATCGTCTGCCATGCTGCGGCTATATCTTCAGAGAGAAGCCTACGCTGCCTCATATCAAGAGGGATATGATAGATTACTACGGCATCCCAATCAGTCAGATCAACAACATCAAGAATGGGGCTGACTGGACCAACGAGGATGGCGAGGTGATTCCGAATGCCCGTCTGGTGACACCTGCCGACACGCCCCGCAGTTATGCCTATATGAGTGATACCCGATATATTCCGAATCTCTGGGAGAAGGTGAAGGGGGTTACGGTGCTTTATCATGAAAGTACTTATACTTCGGAACAGGAAGACCGGGCTAAGATCTACAACCATAGTACGGCGAAGCAGGCTGCGATGGTGGCAAAGGCTGCCGGGGTAGGCAAGTTGCTCCTGGGACATTATAGTGCGAGATATAATGATGAGACGGTTCTGCTGAAAGAAGCCAAAGAGGTTTTCGAGGAAAGCTATCTCACCAATGAAGGAATGGTTATCTCGGTATAAAAACAACCTTGCATCAAAAAAAGTTTGTTTTTTGGTGCAAGGTTTTGTGTTGATATTCGTTTAATATATAAAAGATAGAGAAAATTGGAATCTGAAAAACTACTTTTGCACGACATCAAAGGCGGCAGTCGGGCGGCGATGCACCGGCTCTACGACCGCTACGTAGGATATGCCATGGCGGTAGCGCTGAGGTATGTCCCTTTACGTGATGATGCGGAGGATGTGGTGCAGGATAGTTTTGTGAAACTTTTCTCTGGTATTGCCAACTTCGAGTACAGGGGAGAAGGTTCGCTGAAGGCGTGGTTTCTCCGGATTGTGGCAAATGAGGCTATCAGCTTTACCCGAAGGCAGAGTCGCATCACTTTCGTGGATGAAGTTCCGGAAGATGTGAGTGACGACGAACCGGAGGTAGAACGGGTGCCGCCTGCCGTATTGACGAAGATGATCGGTGAATTGCCCGAGGGCTATCGACTGGTTCTGAACATGTTTGTGTTTGAGCAAAGAAGCCATAAGGAGATTGCTGATCTGCTGGGCATCAAGGAGAGTACCTCTGCTTCGCAATATCTAAGAGCCAAGAAGTTTCTGGCAAAGAAAATAAATGAATATCTAAATAATATAAACGAGAAAGAATATGAGTAATCAAGATTGGACAAGCAAACTTCAAGACCAGTTGGCAGGCTATCAGGAGTCTGTCAGCCACGACTTGTGGGCAGGCATTGAACAATCGCTTGCTCAGAAAAATATAGAATCCGTTTCGTCGAATCCACAGACGATAGCTTCAGAAAGCTCAGAATCTACAGATTTACACGTTGGTTCAGAGGCTAAAAAGAATGCCAGGGTTTTACACGACAGTTCAAAGGTTCAAAAGAATGCCAGGATTGTCTATTTCAAGCGATGGTCTGCGGCTGCAGCAGCCGTGGCATTATTGGGAATAGGTGGAAGCTATGTTTATCTGCACCAGGAGGATGTAGAAAAGGGTAATCTGCAATTGGCATCTCTTTCATCTCCTGCAGTTTCAGCGGATTTGCAATCCGCTGCATCCCAGCCAGCTCCATCTCACGTTGTTTCAGTGGATTTGCAATCCGCTGCATCTCAACCCGCTCCATCCCACGTTGTTTCAGCGGATTTGCAATCCACTGCATCTCAACCAGCTCCATCCCTCGTTGTTTCAGCGGATTTGCAATCCGCTGCATCTCAACCCGCTCCATCCCACGCTGTTTCAGCGGATTTGCAATCCGCTGCATCTCAAAAGAAGGCGAGTGATGTCCTTAAAAAAGAATCTGAGAATGAAATCTCTTTGCTTGCAGAGAAATCCGATCATAAGGCCTTAACCCGCTCTACCGATCATCATGCGGCAGCGTATGCTTCTCAGTCTTATCATTTTGAAAAAAATGAGGAGGTTTCTGGCTGGTCGATGCAACTCTATGCCGAAAACCTGACGCCAAGTTTGGGCGGTGTGAATTCCGATGCGTCTGGAGGCTATAATGATTTTAGCTATGGAACGATGGCAGAACCGATGCCGGGTGTCATCCCTGATCCAACGGCTGGAGGCATATATGGAGAAGAGTATCTCTTGGCATCCTATAAGGCGATTCAAAGAAACCAGCAGGGGAATGCCAAGCATCATGCTCCGGTATCCGTAGGTTTGCAGGTAGCCTTTGGTATTGCACCTCGTCTGTCTTTGAGTACGGGTTTGGTATATACACGCACTTCTTCTGATTTTTATCCATACGCACCAAGTAGTAACTACAATGTTCATCAGGTGCTTCATTATGTGGGTATTCCGGTGGGATTGAATTATGAATTCTGGCAGAGTGGAGGCTTCCATGCTTACGTGATGGCTGGTGCTGAGGCTGATTACAATGTGAAGAATGATACCGAAGAAGAGGGAGTAAAGAAAGAGAATGCCAAGCGAGACAGGGTGCAGTTCTCTGGAAAGGCTTCGCTCGGTGCGCAGTATGACATCACGCCAAAGGTGGGTCTGTATATCGAACCGGGTGCTAAATATTATTTCGATAACGGAAGCCATGTGGAAAATACCTTCAAGGATAAAAAGTTGAATTTCAATCTCCAGTTCGGTTTGAGATTCAATCTATAGTATAAAAAACAGAACTTTCGCACATGCGAAAGTTCTGTTTTTTTTTATTCTATTTCTGCAAAAGCTTCTCACTCATATTGAGCGCAGCCTTTCTACCATCTCCCATGGCAAGAATCACGGTAGCGCCACCTCTTACGATGTCGCCGCCAGCGTAGATTTCCTCAATAGAACTCTGCATCTGGTCATTTACGGCAATCGTATTCTTTCTGCCAAGTTCCAATCCCTCAATGCTCTGAGGAACGAGTGGGTTAGGGCTTACGCCAACGGCTACGATTACCTGATCGCACTCCAAAGTGATGGTCTCGCCTGTAGCTTCCGGACGGCGACGGCCGCTGGCATCTGGCTCTCCGAGCTGCATCACATCCAAGACCACAGCCTTTACTGCGCCCTTCTCATCCGCCTCATATTCCTTTGGATTATGTAAGGTCATGAAGTTGATGCCTTCTTCCTTGGCGTGCTTTACCTCTTCAAGTCGGGCTGGCATCTCTGCTTCCGAACGTCGATAAACCAATGTTACCTCGGCTCCCAGACGCTTAGCGGTGCGGCAGCTGTCCATTGCAGTGTTTCCGCCACCTACAACAACCACCTTCTTCCCCAGGTTGATAGGGGTGTCGGTATGAGGGTTGGCTGCATCCATCAGGTTCACACGGGTAAGATACTCGTTGGATGACATGATGTTCAAGGCGTTCTCGCCAGGGATATTCATGAAGTTAGGAAGTCCTGCTCCCGAACCTACGAAGATGCCCTTGAAGCCCTGCTGCTCCAAATCCTTCACGGAGATAGTCTTGCCCACGATGCAGTCGGTAATGAACTTCACACCCATCTTCTGGAGATTCTCTATCTCCACATCCACGATGGCATTTGGCAATCGGAACTCTGGAATACCATATTTCAATACACCGCCTATCTCGTGCAGAGCCTCGAACACGGTGACGTCGAATCCCTTCTTCGCCATATCGCCAGCAAAGCTCAAGCCGGAAGGACCTGAACCAACTACCGCCACCTTGATGCCGTTTGCCTCATCGCACTCAGGCACAGAGATGTTGCCACTCTGACGCTCGTAGTCGGCTGCAAAGCGCTCCAGGTAGCCGATGGCTACGGCTGGCTCGTTCATCTTGAGATGTACGCACTTGCTCTCGCACTGTTTCTCCTGAGGACAAACACGACCGCAAACGGCTGGGAGTGCAGAGGTGTTTTTCAGAACCTTGGCTGCGGCAAGGAACTGTCCACGCTCGATGTTCTTGATGAAGGATGGAATGTTGATGCTCACTGGGCAGCCCTCCATACAGGTTGGTTTCGGACAGTCGAGACAGCGCTTTGCCTCTGTCATAGCCATCTCCTTGGTCAAACCGATGTTTACTTCCTCGGTGCGGGTAGTTGCACGATAAACTGGGTCCAGCTCTGGCATCTTGACGCGCTCGATAGCGGTGCGCTCCTTTGCTTTCATCGAAGCACGTAACTCCTTGCGCCACTCCGCGTTACGGTCTGTCAGCTCTTCTATTGGTGCATCGGTAGGCTCCACATCCATCGTAATGTCTGTAGTCTCCTTCTTCTTCCCTGCATCCACTGTAGCCAGATGCTCCTCGAAGTGCTCCATTTCCTCGCGCTCTACATCCTTGAAGGTGCCCATACGCTTGAACATCTCATCCCAATCTACCTGGGCGCCATCAAACTCCGGACCATCGATGCAGACAAACTTGGTCTTGCCGCCGATGGTGAGACGGCAGGCTCCGCACATACCGGTACCATCTACCATGATGGTATTGAGCGATACATCAGTAGAGAGATTATATTTCTGGGTTAAGAGGCAGCAGAACTTCATCATGATAGGAGGACCGATGGCGAACACCTTGTCTATATGTTCCTGGTTGATGAGCTTTTCGATGCCCACGGTTACTACGCCTTTTTCGCCGTAGCTTCCGTCATCGGTCATGATGATGAGTTCGTCGCTGGATGCACGCACTTCATCTTCCATGATGACGAGGTCCTTGCTTCTACCAGCAATCACGCTGAGCACTCGGTTGCCTGCTGCCTTGAGTGCCTTGATGATAGGGAGCATGGGAGCTACACCTACGCCACCACCGGCACAGATCACGGTACCGAAGTTTTCGATGTGGGTAGGGTTTCCGAGTGGTCCCACCACGTCGTGAATCTCATCGCCCTCATTCAGGGCGCAGAGCTTGGTAGAGGAGAGTCCTACCTTCTGTACAACCAGCGTGATGGTGCCTTTCTCGATGTCGGCATCGGCGATGGTCAGCGGCATGCGCTCGCTGTTGTTATCTACACGGATGATGACGAAGTTGCCAGCCTTGCGGCTCTTGGCGATGAGTGGAGCTTCCACATCGAAACGGAATACCTTTTCAGAGTATTGTATTTTCTTGATAATCTTGTTCATGGGCTATTAACTTTTTATGTTGAATACTATCTGTGATTCTATTTCTTAATTAGTTGTCTTGATGTTTGTTCATGGTATATAAAATGCAAAAGGATAACTGCGGCCGCCTTTTGGGTAGCCGAAGTTATCCTCGTACAATATGTTTTATTTTAATTTTATCGAATGAATCGATGTTTTATCGAATGAATCGAATTAATCGAAGTTCTTGTCATCGAGCATCTCGAATCCGCAGTAAGGAACCAATACCTTAGGTACGCGGATACCCTCTGGAGTCTGGTTGTTCTCCAGGATGGTTGCTACGATACGTGGCAAGGCGAGAGCAGAACCGTTCAAGGTGTGGCAAAGCTCAATCTTCTTGTCCTCTGCATGGCGGTAGCGGCAGTGGAGACGGTTAGCCTGGTAGCTCTCGAAGTTAGATACTGATGAAACCTCCAACCAGCGGCCCTGTGCTGCACTCCATGTCTCGAAGTCGTAGCAGATAGAAGAGGTGAAGCTCATATCACCACCGCAGAGACGGAGGATGTGGTATGGCAACTCCAGCTTCTTCAAGAGACCCTCTACGTGGTCGAGCATCTCGTTCAGGCTCTCGTATGAGTGACCTGGCTTGTCGATGCGTACAATCTCTACCTTGTCGAACTGGTGCAGACGGTTCAAGCCACGAACGTCCTTGCCATAGCTACCAGCCTCACGACGGAAGCAGGCAGAGTAAGCGCAGCGCTTGATAGGGAGATCCTTCTCGTCGAGGATAACATCACGGAAGATGTTGGTTACAGGAACCTCGGCAGTAGGGATGAGGAAGAGGTTGTCGAGATTAGCGTGATACATCTGACCCTCCTTGTCTGGCAACTGACCTGTGCCACGACCAGAATCCTCGTTAACTACGTAAGGAGGCTGAATCTCCAGGTATCCGCTCTTGCGGGCCTCGTCGAGGAAGAATGCCTCAAGAGCACGCTGGAAGCGAGCCATCTTGCCGATATATACAGGGAAACCAGCGCCTGTAATCTTCACACCGAGGTCGAAGTCAACGAGGTTGTACTTCTTCAGGAGATCCCAGTGGCAGAGAGCGTCTGCGCCGAGGTTAGGCTTTTCGCCGCCTTCCTTTACAACTACATTGTCTGCAGCATCCTTACCTTCAGGAACCTGCTCGCAAGGAATGTTAGGGATTTCGAGCAACTGGTTGGTCATATCGTTCTGAGCCTTCTCCATGATCTCTTCCAGAGCCTTGGCATCAGCCTTGAGCATAGCTACCTGAGCCTTAGCGCTCTCAGCTTCCTCTTTCTTGCCTTCCTTCATCAGGGCACCAATCTGCTTGGCAAACTGATTAGCCTGCTGCTTGTTGTTATCCAACTTCTGCTGAGCTTCGCGACGAATCTTGTCGTACTCCAAAACTTTCTCTACTGCCTCACGAGCATTTGGAAAATGCTTCTTTTCGAGACCTTTAACTACACGTTCAGTTTCTTCACTGATGAGTTTAAGTGTAAGCATAATATTTCTTTTTTATATTAATTTTCCTATTTGAAGGCAAAATTACAAAAAATATTTGTGATAGCGCAAAAAAATGCCAACTTTTTTGCAGAGAAGGGTAGAATTAAAGTTTTTTCGTGGTTTTTATGGGGGTTAAACGAAGAAAGCCTGCTCTAGGTATGAGCAGGCTTCTATGTTGTTTGTTTGGAATAGTTTTTTCTAAAACTTTAAAAATTAAGCGTCAGCTTTTTTGGTCTTCTCAGCGTAAACCTCTGGAGAGAGAACAGAAACTGTACTCTTGTCCTTGCGGCCCTTGTGGAAGTAAACGATACCATCTGCCAAAGCATACAATGTATCATCCTTACCCTGAGCTACATTCTCACCTGGGAAGTGCTTGTTACCACGCTGGCGAACGATGATGTTACCTGCGATGATGCTCTGACCACCCCAGATCTTAACGCCTAATCTTTGTGAAGCTGATTCACGGCCGTTCTTAGAACTACCAACACCTTTCTTATGTGCCATTTTCTAATTCCTCCTAATTTTAAGCGATTACAGATTTGATTGATACTTCAGTGAACTGAGCACGATGACCGTTCTTCTTGCGATAGTCCTTGCGGCGCTTCATCTTGAAGACGATTACCTTGTCACCCTTTACGAGTGGGTTCACTACTTCTACTACTACTTTTGCACCCTCTACAGCTGGTGCACCGACAGTGATTGAGCCGTCTTTGTCAACGAGCAAAACCTTGTCGAACTCAACAGTCTGACCTGCCTCAACATCCTTGATGTGATGTACGAAGAGCTTCTTGCCCTCCTCAGCCTTGAACTGCTGACCGTTAATTTCTACGATTGCGTACATTTAATTATTTATATAAACGGGTTTTTCCGCGAGGCGTCCAGCTTCGTGCCGGATCTTTACCGAGCCCCAACGAACTTAACTTTTTCTGTAATATTTGCCCAATCCATGAGCATTCGGGGTGCAAAATTACTAACTTTCTTTGAAATAAGAGAATAGGGGGATGAAAATCTTTCTTCTTTTAGGAAGAATTAACAAAAAATGTGGGTATTAACAAAAAAGGTGCAAGGTTATTAACAAAAAAAAGCGATGACCTTCACAGGCTACCGCTCCAAATCTTCAATAGGTATTAGTTTTCCTTAAGGTAAAAAGATTGTTTTCAGGATAACTGCTGCAAAGGTAAGGCTTATTTCCTATATCACCAAATTTTTTGCGATGTTTTTTTGCTCTATATCAAGTGTGTGGGAGCACAGAGGCGATATTTAACTATCGTTCACATAAAAATGAGTAGAAAGGATGGCTGCAGATACAAGAAAAGGTGGCTACAGATACAAAAGAAAGACTACAGCAACAAAAAAGGCAGGAGCTTTCACAAGTTCCTGCCTCAAGTATGGCAAGAGGCAGATTTGCCTCTCAAACAAAAATTATTTCTGATTCTTGATCTTCTCCACGTAAGCATCGATTACAGCTACGGCTGTGATGTTTACGATATCCTGTACACTGCTCTCTGAGTCAGTGAAGTGGATAGGCTTGTTCAATCCCATCTGGATAGGGCCGATGATCTCAGCCTCTGGGTTCAAGCCCTGGAGAAGCTTGTATGCACCATTTGCACTGCTCAGGTTAGGGAATACCAAAGTATTCACATCCTTGCCCTTGAGACGTGAGAATGGATACTTCTCATCGCGGAGATCCTTGTTGAGTGCATAGTTTACCTGCATCTCGCCATCGATAGCGAGGTCTGGGAATTCCTTCTGCATCTCTGCCACTGCCTTCTTTACCTTTACAGGAGAACCGATGGCATCGGTACCGAAGTTAGAGTAGCTCAACATAGCCATTACTGGCTCCTCGTTGAAGAACTTCACTGTGCCGGCAGACAACTTGGCGATGTCGGTGAGGACATCCTCGTCTGGGTGACGGTTGATCAGTGTATCAGCAATGTAATATACGCCCTTCTGGGTGTTAAGGATGTGCATGGTTCCGAATGTCTTGTACTCATCACGGATGCCGATAACGTCCTTGGCTACCTTGATGGTATTGCTATACTTGGTGTAGAGACCAGTGATGAATGCATCAGCATCACCCTGCTCAACCATAGACATACCGAAGTAGTTGCGCTCATACATCTTATCGTAAGCCTCTTCGAAGCTGTAACCCTCGCGGGCACGCTTCTCTGCCAGGTGCTTGGCAAACTTGGCACGGCGACCCTGCTCGTTGTCGGCACGCATATCTACAATCTCAATGTTTGAGAGATCGAGCTTCAATCGGCTTGCCACACGGTTCAAACGGTCTGGGTTGCCCAACAGAATTGGCTCGCAGATACCCTCGTTCTTTGCCTGGACAGCAGCCTTCAGCATGGTTGGGTTACCGCCCTCTGCGAATACTACGCGCTGTGGGTGGAGGCGGGCTGTATCGTGGAGCTTGCGGGTGAGCTTGGTCTCCTGGCCGAGCAACTGGCGCAATTCCTGCTTGTACTTCTCCCAGTCTTTGATAGGAGTGCGAGCTACGCCGCTTTCCATAGCTGCCTTGGCTACTGCTGCAGATACCTCTGTGATCAAGCGTGGGTCAACTGGCTTTGGAATGAAGTACTTAGGACCGAATGTGAGGTCGTTTACGTGATATACGTCGTTCACCACGTCTGGCACAGGCTGCTTAGCCAGGTCGGCGATGGCGTGAACGGCAGCCATCTTCATCTCCTCGTTGATGGCACGGGCGTGAACGTCGAGTGCACCACGGAAGATATATGGGAAACCGATAACATTGTTAATCTGGTTTGGATAGTCGGAACGGCCTGTTGACATCAATACGTCTGGACGGCTGTCCATAGCATCCTCGTAACTGATCTCTGGAACAGGGTTGGCGAGGGCGAATACGATAGGGCTGTCAGCCATAGAGCGGATCATATCCTTAGAGAGTACGTTACCCTTGCTGAGTCCTACGAATACATCGGCACCCTTCACAGCCTCTTCGAGTGTGTGAACATCACGGCGGTCGGTAGCGAACAACTTCTTCTGCTCTGTCAGGTTCTCACGGTCGCTTGTAATTACACCCTTAGAGTCGAGCATGACGATATTCTTCACCTGTGCACCGAGGGCAACGTAGAGCTTGGTACAGCTGATGGCTGCAGCTCCGGCACCATTAACCACAATCTTCACGTCGGCAATGTTCTTGCCGGCTACTTCGAGGGCGTTCTTCAAACCTGCAGCTGAGATGATGGCAGTACCATGCTGGTCGTCATGCATTACAGGAATATCGAGGGTCTTCTTCAGGCGCTCTTCGATGTAGAAGCACTGAGGCGCCTTGATATCCTCCAGGTTGATACCACCGAAGGTAGGTGCGATCTTCTCAACGGTCTCGCAGAATTTCTCTGGATCTTTCTCGTCGATTTCGATATCGAAGACATCCACTCCACCATAAATCTTGAACAGCAATCCTTTACCTTCCATTACTGGCTTGCCGCTCATCGCGCCGATGTCGCCGAGTCCGAGCACAGCAGTACCGTTACTGATCACAGCTACCAGGTTACCCTTGTCTGTGTATTTGTAAACTTCGTCTGGGTTTTGCTGAATCTCCAAGCATGGGAAAGCTACGCCTGGTGAATACGCCAAACTCAAGTCCGTTTGTGTGTGATAAGGTTTTGTTGGTTTAACCTCAATCTTACCAGGACGGCCTGCTTCGTGATATTCGAGAGCCGCCTCTTTTGTGATTTTTACCATAACAATGTATTGGTTTAATGATTCTATTTCTTTCTGTTTTTCGCAAAAAATGCGTTTTATCTTAAAGATTGTGCAAAGGTAATAAAAAACTTATTAAAAAAAGATGGATTTTTATTTTTTTTTGTATCTTTGCACAAAAATTATTTAAAGGATGCGGTTTTGCTATATGGAGTTGGCAGAATCGGATATGCAACAAACTATTAAAATAAGAGATATGGCAGATAAAATAAGAGATATGGCAGAAATTAATCAATATAGAAAGGAATTGCGCGATAAGATCATAGCTTATGCCATGAGGGAGTTTCACCAGCGCGGCGTGAAGGCGGTGAAGATGGATGAGATTTCTCGTGGGCTTCGTGTGTCGAAGCGTACGGTGTATGAAATCTTCGGCGATAAGGAGGAACTGCTGCTTGCAGGAATGAAGATAGAGCGGGCAGAATACAAGGCCCGCGTTGAAGAGTATGCTCTTGCGCATGCGCGTAATGTAATGGATGTGATTGGCTATATCTATCGCCTTCAGATGGAGCGTAACCAGCAGGTGGGGGTAGTTTTCTATGAAGAGATTCATAGAATGCCCCGCATCCTGGAGTTCCTGAAAGAGGAGCATGATAAGGAGTATGATGATAGTATGCGCTTCTTCCAGGCTGGTGTAGATGAGGGGTACTTCCGCAAGGATGTAAATTTCGAGGTGGTTTATGAGTCTTCGAGAATCTGTATGTCAGAGATGATGCATCAGCAGCTCTATAAGAGATTTACGATGCAGGAGCTCTTCGATAATTTCACCCTCATTATGATTCGTGGTTTCTGTACCGATCGCGGTCTCGAATTGCTGGATAAGGCAATCGGACAGCTTTAAAGCTTGTATATCCATTTCATCAGTCTGTTGATGATGCCGATGTTGCATCTGAACCAGCGGTATTTTGCCACGGGCTTGCCTCCGAAGCTGCGAATGAATTCTCTATACGGATTTCGCTTCCAAGGTAAGCCTACATCCATAAAGTGCAGGTGCTTGAAGCCCCTTTGATGGGCGTATTGGATGGCGTGCCAGACGGTCAGGGCATCGGGATGCAGATATCGGTAGCTCTTCCTGAGCGATGCCAGGTGCCACAGATAGGCATCGCTGTCGCTGAAGGCCAGGGTGCATCCGCCCAGTATCTTGTTTTCGTAAGATGCTTTCTTGATACCCAGGCGTTTCTTGTCGTAGGTTGTCACAAAGACCTTTGCTTCGCTGCTTTTGCTTATTTGCTCGAAGTATTCTCTTGGTGGCACATAGCGGCGAGGTTTCATCTTGTAGAAGTTTCTATAGAGTTGATAGAATTTTCCCACTTCGTTTTCGTCAGAAGTGCTATGGCATTTCAATCCTTTTCTTTCTGCTGCTTCAATTTGCATTTTAGCCTTTTCGGTGAGACGCTCTTCCGGAGTCTTGCTGTGTAGCGAATTATATACTTCCTGCCAAGCTATAGGGTAATAGCCCGTGCGACGGAAATGTCGGTAGCCGAACATCTTTTTCTGCATCTCTGAAAATTCGATGTAGAGGGTATGGCGGCGGGCGAGTTCGCGGGTCATCGCATGCAGAAGAGTAGGGAAGGTGGCTTCGGCGGTTTCTTCATCCAGATAGGCTCCTTCTCCATGTACGTGCGCATGTGTATATATAAAAGGTGGAATAAGGATATGGCGGCGGTGTATCATGGCTAGCATTTGTCCGACTACTCTTCCTTCCTGGGTAGCTACAGCCATAATGGGGGTGTCGCTTGGTACTTTTTCACCTATCTGGAAGAGTTCCAAGCTATGGAAGAAGTTGCCCTCCAGCAGATGGGGCAGCTCCTCGTTTTCCGAATATATTCTTACTTCTATTCTTTTCACATTGCAAAAATAATAAATTAATTATAAAAAAACAAGTTTTCTTCCATTGTGTGGCTCTTTTTTAGTATTTTTGCACATTATCAAGGATTGTTTAGGTAAAAATGGCCTGATGGCTTGCGTAAAGCGGCTTGATGGCTTTAGGTAAAAATAAGATTGAAAAAGAAAAAGATATGAAGGTGATATTGATTGGTGCTGGCAATCTTGCCACTCATTTGGGGAAGGCGATATTTGCCGCAGGTCATGATGTGGTGCAAGTGTTCAGCCGCACGATGCCATCGGCTACGGCTCTGGCTTCCGAGGTGGGCGCACAGCCTGTTTCGGATATATCAGATGTTCGCTCAGATGCAGATTTGTACGTCGTTTCGGTGAAGGATAGTGCTATTGTAGAGTTGATTCCTGTTCTCTGCAAAGGAAAGGAGACCAAGGTCTTTCTGCATACGGCAGGCTCTATCCCGATGGATGTTTTCCAGGGAATGGCTTTGCATTATGGTGTGCTTTATCCGATGCAGACTTTCTCCAAGCAGCGTGAGGTGGATTTCTCTCAGATACCTTGTTTTATCGAGGCGAATGATGAGCATGCCTTGCAGCTGATCGGTGATGTGGCGCATCAGGTGAGCAGTAGGGTGTATCATCTGGCGAGTGAAGACCGCAAGTACCTGCATCTCTCTGCCGTCTTTGCCTGCAATTTCGTGAATCATTGCTATGCCTTGAGCCGGGAAATCCTGGAGGAGCACGGAATACCGTTCGATGTGATGCTTCCGTTGATAGACGAGACGGCTGCGAAGGTGCACGAGCTGGATCCGAAAGATGCACAGACGGGGCCGGCTGTAAGGTATGATGAGAATGTGCTTCGGGCGCAGGGAGCTCTGCTCAAGTCGAATCCGCAGATGAAGGATATCTATGACAGAATGAGCATGAGTATTCATAAGCTGAGTATCACGGAATAGAGTTCAAGTGTCTGATTACTAAATAGAAAAAGTTTTCAAGTATGATTAATTACGATTTGAAGAAGATAAAGGCAATTGTATTTGATGTGGATGGGGTGCTTTCCCGCCAGACCATTACGCTTGCCAGTACGGGTGAACCTCTTCGCACCGTGAATATCAAGGATGGCTATGCAATTCAGTTGGCTCAGAAGGTGGGTGTGCGCATCGTCATCCTTACGGGCGGAACTACCGAGGCTATCCGCAAGCGATATGAGGGATTGGGCGTGCAGGATATCTATATGGGATGTGCTGTGAAAATCAACACCTATGATGCTTTTCTGGAGAAGTATCAGCTTTCTGATGAGGAAATCATCTATGTGGGTGATGATATCCCGGATTACGAGGTAATGCGTCGTTGTGGCTGCCCATGCTGCCCAGCCGATGCCTGCTCTGATATCAAGGAGATTTCCTGTTACGTCTCTTCTGCAAATGGTGGCGAAGGAGTAGGCAGGGATATTGTAGAGCAGGTGCTTCGTGCCCAGGGCCATTGGCTTTCCAATGCCAAGGCGTTTGGATGGTAATCATAAAGTTCAAAGTTCAAAGCTCAAAGTTCAAAGTAAATAAACAGATGAAGTATAAGATTATTTTGGCGAGCAATTCGCCACGCCGCAGAGAGTTGTTGGCAGGATTGGATGTTAATTTCGAGGTGAAGGTATTGCGTGGTATTGATGAAAGCTATCCTGAAGATTTGGATGCATACGATGTGGCAGAGTATATTGCTCAGAAGAAAGCGGATGCTTATCGCTCTTTATTGGATGGAGATGAGGCTTCTGAAGAGGTTTCTGAAGATTCTACTTCAGAAAAATCCTTCTCCGCTGATTTGCTCATTCTTACAGCGGATACCGTAGTGATTGCTCCTGCTGCCGATGAACAGAACGATCAGGAGGGTAAGGGAATCATTCTCGGAAAGCCGCAGAATGCCGATGATGCGGTTCGCATGCTCAAGATGTTGAGCGGCAAGACTCACCATGTGGTTACGGGCGTATGTCTTACTACGAAAAAAGAACAGCGCAAGTTCTCGGTATGTACGGAAGTAAGTTTCAAGGAATTTGAAGAATGGGAGATCAATTATTATATCACCCATTACAAACCATTCGACAAGGCGGGTGCCTATGGCATCCAGGAATGGATAGGTTACATCGGATGTACCGGACTCAAGGGCAGTTATTTCAATGTGATGGGCTTGCCTGTGCAGCGCATCTATGCTGAAATGCTTAAATTAGCAGAATAATAGGTCTGGCTTTGTGCCGATTTGCATCAATAATCCCTAAACAGCCATCAGATTGGTGAAGAAACAGCAGGAAAATCATCAAAAATAGGGCAATTTAGTTTTTTTAAATTTAAATATGCCCTTATGTCCGGAATTATGAGTATCTTTGTGCGTTTTATGTAACTAACAAGGATTATGACTGAGAAAAATAAAGCCAAGGTTCGTGAAATCTTGGACACATATTTGGAGTGCAATCATCACCGCAAGACCCCGGAAAGATATGCAGTTCTGGATGCGGTTTATAGCATTGATGGGCACTTCACTCTTGAAGAGCTGGATGCTGAGCTCACGAAGAGAAACTTCCGGGTGAGCAGAGCTACGCTCTATAATACAATGCATCTCTTCATCGAGCTGAGGCTCGTGATGAGACACAGTCTGGTGGATGGTACCAAATACGAGGCGTGCTATTACAATGATAGCCATATCCATCAGGTGTGTAGCGTGTGTGGGCAGGTAACGGAGATCAATGTGCCGGCTGTTACGGCAGCAGTGAATGACCTCAAGCTGCAGCGTTTCCGAAAGGATACATTCGCCCTCTATATCTACGGCGTATGCAGTGCATGCCAGGCAAAGCTTACACGCAAGAAAAACGATAAGTAATAAAAATAACTATATTTTATAGAAATGAACACAGGTAAAGTAGATGTCCTGCTCGGTTTGCAGTGGGGCGATGAAGGAAAAGGTAAGGTGGTTGATGTTTTGACCCCTAAGTATGATGTCATTGCTCGTTTCCAGGGTGGTCCTAATGCGGGTCATACTCTCGAGTTCGAAGGCGAGAAGTATGTTCTTCGTTCTATCCCTTCTGGTATCTTCCAGGGTGGCAAGGTAAACATCATCGGTAACGGCGTAGTCTTGGCTCCAGACCTCTTTATGGGCGAGGCTAAGGATTTGGAGAAGAGTGGCCATGACCTCAAGAGCCGTCTCTACATTTCTAAGAAGGCGCATCTCATCATGCCTACTCACCGTGTGCTCGATGCTGCCATTGAGGCTTCTAAGGGCAAGAACAAGGTAGGTACCACTGGTAAGGGTATTGGCCCTACTTATACTGATAAGGTAAGTCGTACTGGTCTTCGCGTAGGTGATATCCTCGAAAACTTCGAGGAGAAGTATGCTGCTCACAAGGCTGCTCATCTCAAGACTATCGCTAGCCTCGGATACACTGATTTCGATATTACTGAGGTAGAGAAGACCTGGATGGAGGGCATCGAATACTTGAAGCAGTTTAAGCTCATCGACAGCGAGGTGGAGATCAACAAGGTGCTCCGCTCTGGCAAGGACATCCTCTGCGAGGGTGCTCAGGGTACTATGCTCGATGTTGACTTCGGTTCTTATCCATTCGTAACTTCTTCTAATACCATCTGTGCGGGTGCCTGCATCGGTCTGGGTATCGGTCCTAACCGTATCGGCAATGTCTATGGTATCATGAAGGCTTACTGTACTCGCGTAGGTGCAGGTCCATTCCCAACAGAGCTCTTCGATGAGACTGGTGCCAAGATCCGTGACCTGGGTCATGAGTATGGTGCGGTTACTGGCCGTGAGCGTCGTTGTGGCTGGTGCGACCTCGTACAGCTCAAGTATTCTGTGATGGTAAACGGTGTAACCGAGCTTATCATGATGAAGAGCGATGTGCTCGATGGTTTCGATACCATCAAGGCTTGCGTGGCTTACAAGTTGCCTGATGGCACTGTTACTACAGATTTCCCTTACGAGATTGATAACGTAGAGCCTGTTTACAAGGAGTTCAAGGGATGGAAGACTGATATGACTCAGTTTACTTCTGAGGATCAGTTCCCACAGGAATTCAAGGACTACATTGCATTCGTAGAGGAGTTCCTTGAGACCAAGATTGGTATCATCTCTATCGGTCCAGACCGCGCTCAGACTATTGTTCGTAAATAATTTGATAGTGTTTAATGTTTGGTGTATGATGTTTGCTTAAGGGTGAGCATAGCACTGGGCATTAAACATTTAACATTTAATATTTAACATAAATAAATGGCTCAGAAACCAAGTATTCCAAAGGGTACCCGCGATTTCGGTCCTGTTGAGATGGCAAAGCGTAATTACATCTTCAACACCATCAAGGATGTGTATGCCCTTTACGGATTCCAGCAGATTGAGACTCCTGCCATGGAGACCCTTCAGACCTTGATGGGTAAGTATGGCGAGGAGGGCGACAAGCTGCTCTTTAAGATTTTGAATTCAGGTGACTATATGAATAAGGTGAGCGATGAAGATATTCATTCGCTCGGATCACTCAAGTTGGCAGCAAAGCTCTGCGAGAAGGGTCTTCGCTACGATCTTACCGTGCCTTTCGCACGCTACGTGGTGCAGCATCGTGATGAGTTGCAGATGCCTTTCAAGCGCTATCAGATTCAGCCTGTATGGCGTGCCGACCGTCCACAGAAGGGTCGCTATCGCGAGTTCTATCAGTGCGATGCCGACGTGGTTGGTTCTGATTCTCTTCTCAACGAGGTTGAGTTGATGCAGATTGTAGATACAGTCTTTACCAAGTTTGGTGTGCGTGTCTGCATCAAGATCAACAACCGTAAGATCCTTACCGGTATTGCTGAGGTAATTGGTGAGGCTGAGAAGATCGTAGATATCACCGTGGCTATCGATAAGCTCGACAAGATTGGTCTTGACAATGTGAACGAGGAGCTGCGCAAGGATGGTATCTCTGAAGAAGCTATTGAGAAGTTGCAGCCAATCATCTCATTGTCAGGTTCTAATGATGAGAAGCTTGAAGTGATTTCCAAGGTGCTCGAAGGTTCTGAAATCGGATTGAAGGGTGTAGAGGAAACTAAGTTTATCCTTGATACCTTGAAGTCTGTAGGTTTGAACAATGAGATTGAGCTCGACCTTACTTTGGCTCGTGGCTTGAACTATTATACTGGTGCCATCTTCGAGGTGAAGGCGCTTGATACTCCTATGGGCAGTATCACTGGTGGTGGTCGTTACGACAACCTTACCGGTATCTTTGGCTTGCCAGGATTGAGTGGAGTAGGTATCAGTTTTGGTGCCGACCGCATCTACGATGTGCTCAATGCCCTCGATCTCTATCCAAAGGAGGCGGTCAATTCTACTCAGGTGCTCTTCATCAATTTCGGTGAGAAAGAGACTGCCTATTGTCTTCCTATCGTGACTGCCGCTCGTGCAGCTGGTATCCGCACTGAGATCTTCCCAGACAAGGCGAAGATGAAGAAGCAGATGAGCTATGCCAACGCGAAGCAGATTCCATTCGTAGTTCTCGCTGGCGAGAATGAGATGGCAGCTGGCAAGGTTACATTGAAGAATATGGAGAGTGGTGAGCAGACTTTGGTTTCTGCAGAGGAGCTCATCGCTGTCGTTAAGTAATAATAAAGGCTATATAATTCTGGTATAAGGTTTTTCTACCGTATATATTTACCATTCGTCCGTTCTCTTATGTGTGAATTTGTGAAAACTCTGCATAGGAGGCGGATTTTTATTAGCTTTAGGGCTAGAAACATTTAAAAACTCAAACTATATAAAACAATGAAAAGAATAATAACTTTTTTGTCTGTATTTGTCTTGGTTCTGATGATGACTTCCAGTTCCAGGAAAACTACTATTTTCGTTATTGGTGACTCTACTGCTGCCGAAAAGCAATGGTATAAGACTAGTCCGGAACGTGGTTGGGGTATGGTGCTGCAAGGTTGCTTCGACGACCAGATTATCGTTGACAACCATGCGGTAAACGGCAGAAGCTCCAAGAGCTTCCTGGATGAGGGTAGATGGCAGAAAGTTCTTGATAAGATGCAGCCAGGCGATTATGTTCTTATCCAGTTTGGTCATAATGATGAGAAGCATTTCTCTGATCGTTATACCGAGCCTGGCGGTACCTTTGATGCGCATCTCGCCAAGTATGTAAACGAAACCCGCCAGAAGGGGGGCATCCCTGTGCTTCTGAACAGTGTGGTTCGCCGCTGCTATTATTCTGAGGATTTGAAGAATGATAACGACGAGAAACTACGTGACAAACAATATGATGGCAAAGAACTCATCAACAGTGATACGCTCATAGATACCCACGGAGCTTATGTCGTAGCTCCACGCCATGTAGCCAAGGCATTGAATGTGCCATTCGTGGATGCTACCAAGATTACCCACGACATTGAAACCAAGATGGGTATCGAAGGCAGCAGAAAGCTTCACATGTGGTTTATGCCAGGCGAGAATCCTCAGGTTCCAAAGGGTAAAAAAGATAACACCCATTATAATGTCTATGGTGCGCATGTGGTAGCTAATGCATTGGCTGATGCCTTGGCCGAGCAGGTGCCTGCACTGAAGAAGCATGTTCGTCATTATGATTATGTGGTAAGTGCCGAGGGTAGGGGTAACTTCATGACTTTGCAGCAGGCTGTAGATGCTGTTCCTGCCAATCAGCCAGCTACCATTCTGGTTTTGGGTGGTAAATGGAAGAATCCTTCTCATGTTGCCGGCAAGCAGATTAAGTATGTGCTGCAGTTTGGTGCCAGTATAGAGAAGTAGCTGCAAGTGCTAGGAAAATTACTTTCTACCTTTAAAGGAAAATGTTTTTAGAGTTAGTAGAAAACTTCGTTCAGCGACGTTGAATCTCCGTTCAGCGACGTTGAATGTACGTTCAGCGACGTTGAATGTCGGTTCAATGACGTTGAACGGAACTTTCTACTAGTGAAAAAGGGGAGGCAAGCAGTCATGATAGACTGATGCCTCCCCCAAACGATATGGAAAGTTTTTAATGTCTTAATTCTTAAAGCTGTGGATAGGAGCAGGAATGCGACCTACACGATTTACGAAATCAGAGCAGCTGAACTGATTAACCGGCATGATTGGAGCATAACCCAACAAACCGCCGAAATCTACAGTATCTCCCACCTTCATACCCACAACAGGGATGATGCGGACGGCAGTAGTCTTCTGGTTTACCATACCAATGGCAGCCTCATCTGCAATGACACCGGAGATGGTGGTAGCTGCAGTATCGCCTGGGATAGCAATCATATCCAAACCTACAGAGCAAACGCAAGTCATTGCCTCCAACTTCTCGATAGTAAGTGCACCTGCCTCTACGGCATTGATCATACCCTGGTCTTCAGAAACAGGGATGAAGGCACCGCTCAAACCGCCAACATAAGAAGAAGCCATGATACCGCCCTTCTTAACCTGGTCGTTCAAAAGTGCGAGCGCTGCGGTTGTACCTGGAGCACCTGCACGCTCCAAACCAATCAACTCCAGAATATCAGCTACGCTGTCGCCGATGGCTGGAGTAGGAGCCAATGAAAGGTCGATGATGCCGAATGGTACGTTCAGGCGGCGTGATGCCTCCTTGGCAACCAGCTGACCTACACGTGTAATCTTGAAAGCAGTACGCTTGATAGTCTCGCAGAGAACCTCGAAGCTTTCGCCCTTCACCTGCTCCAATGCATATTTTACTACACCAGGACCGCTGACACCTACGCTGACAACAGCGTCTGCCTCAGAAACGCCATGGAAGGCACCAGCCATGAATGGGTTATCATCAGGAGCATTGCAGAGAACAACGAGCTTAGCGCAACCCAAGGAACCATTATCCTTGGTAGCCTCGGCTGTATCCTTGATGATTTCGCCCAGCAGGCGTACGGCATCCATATTGATACCGGTCTTGGTAGAACCTACGTTTACAGAGCTGCAGATGAAATCGGTCTGAGCCATAGCCTGAGGGATAGAACGGATGAGGAGCTCATCGCTCTTGCTCATACCCTTGCTAACGATGGCAGAGTATCCACCGAGGAAGTTGACACCCAATTCCTTGGCACACTTGTCGAGAGTCTTGGCAATCTTCACATAGTCATCGGTAGTCTTGCAGGCAGAACCACCTACGAGTGCAATCGGAGTGATAGAGATGCGCTTGTTTACGATAGGCACACCATACTCTTTAGAGATGTCCTCACCGGTCTTCACCAAATCCTTGGCGAGGCGGGTAATCTTATTATAAATGTTCTGACAGAGCTGGTCGAGATCTGAAGTGGCACAGTCCAGGAGGTTGATACCCATGGTAATGGTGCGCACGTCGAAGTTCTCCTGCTCAATCATCTTGTTGGTTTCGATAACCTCAGATATATTGATCATATTCCTTCTATTGCTTTTAAATGTGATAAACTTAGATGCGGTGCATCATGTTGAAGATTTCCTCACGCTGGCATTTTACCTGAACACCAATGCTCTTGCCAAGATCAGCGAGTTCGTCGGCAACAGTCTCGAAAGATGTATTCATCTTACCCATGTCAACAATCATCATCATGTTGAAGTACTCCTGTACGATGGTCTGAGAGATATCCAGGATATTGACGTCCTTCTCTGCCAAATAGGTACAAACTCTGGCGATGATACCCTTTGTATCCTTGCCCACTACTGTAATAATCGTTCTGTTCATGTAATAAATTATTTTATATGGAAAGTTTAATGCTGCAAATTTACAACAATTTAGGGAGACTACCAAATAAAAAACAGAAAACTTGCAAAATGCCAGACATTTTGCAAGTTTTCTGATATGTCGTTTACTTGATTCCTCTTTCGTTGAGTGCCTTGGAATATTTTGCAGCATTCTGCAGATGCTCCTGATAGGTGCGGGCAAAATTGTGGGTGCCGCTGAAATCCTCCTTGGCGCACATATAGAGATACTCGTGCTTTACATGGTTGAGTACGGCATCAATGCCGGCAACCGATGGAATGCGGATTGGGCCAGGAGGAAGACCTGGATTCTTGTAGGTATTGTATGGGCTCTTGATGTACAGGAGGTTGTTGTAGATACGCTTCAGTTCGAAACGCTTCCAGGCGAACTTGATGGTTGGGTCAGCCTGCAGTGGCATACCCTCCGGATACTCTGCATTGCGCAGCATCAGTCGGTTGTAATACATACCTGCAATCATCGGTTTTTCGCCGTTGTTGGCAGTTTCCTCATCCACGATACTGGCAAGTGTAATCACCTGGTTAGGAGTGAGCTTCATCGTCTTTGCCTTCTCCGTGCGCTCAAAGTTCCAGAACTTGTCGCTCTCTTTCTTCATGCGTTCCAGGAATTTCTCGATGGATACATTCCAGTAGATATCGTAGGTGTTAGGGATAAACATGCAGGCGATGGTGGCTGTATCGTAGCCCATCTTCTCGCAAACCGCCTCATCAGTGAGTGCCTTTTTGATTTCTGTGCTGTCGAGCATTAGTTTCTTGCTCAGCTCCACGGCGAGCTTGTCGATGGTGCGTACGGAAGGTATGGTGAGGTTGACAGGTTCCTGCAAACCGTTCTTCATGTGACGCCAGACCTTGAGTGCTCCGTCTCCAGGATGGATGGCGTATCTACCGGTGCGGATGTGGTCGGCATAGCCTGAATGAAGGGTGAGTGTGCGGAATGCCTGCATCGGGATGCTCTTGGCGAAAGGCTGCACCTTATTATATACAGAGTCGATGTTGTCATCGGCGTCGATATATACATACTTGGTTTCGCTGCTTTTCGAGAATGATGAGAAGCAGTAGAGATAACCTACGATGGCGATGGCGGCGATGCAGCCGATGGCGCCATAGAGGTAAAACTTAGAAGTTGTTTTCTTTTTCTTCATTTTCTTTATCTACTTAAAATATTTTCTGTTCTTCTTGAAACATTTCTGTTTGTCTTTGAACTTGATCTGTTCTTCTTGAAACATTTTGGTGCAAAAGTACAGTAAAAATGCCAAATAGCAAAGCGTATGCAATTAAAATAGGTTAATTCGCCGATTCTTTATCCGTGGTATGAAGAATTTCATTACCTTTGCATCATTGAAACTGAGGAATATTGACATATTAAAACGATTGATGATATGAGAATGAAATTTACAATATCATACAAGGCAGAGTGGGGGGAGTCTCTGCATGCTGATATCACCTTCTTCGCACGTGACGGAAAGCGGAAGGTGGTAGATCTGGCGATGAACACAGTAGATGGTTATCATTGGATGGCTGAAACCCATACTTTGGAAAACCGTCATCATCCCTTTGTGGCTGTAGCCTATTATTATAAGGTGGTAGATGCCGAGGGAAATGTGGTGCGCAGGGAATCTGTTGCTTCTCCTAGAGCCTATGTGTATGAGGCGAACAGAAACTATATCCTGTCCGACTTCTGGCTGGATGATGAGAATGAGCTGCTGGGCGGTTTCATCAACTATACGGCTCCGGTAGTCTGGACGGGTGATGAGGTTGCCAAGCTGCCTCTGTTCGAGCAGACCGTGATCTTCAAGGTTTCTGCTCCTCAGCTTCACGAGGGTGAGGCTGTGGCACTGCTGGGTAATCATCCAACCTTGGGCGAGTGGAATACCGACCATTATCTTCCGATGATTCATCAGGGCGGAACCAGTTGGGTGCTCTCTGTCAACGTACAGGCTTTGGAGGCTCCGCTGGAGTATAAATATGTGGTAGTGGATGCCAAGACCCATCAGTTCAAGAGATGGGAGTTTGGTGAGAATCGCACCATGGGAACAGGTATTGCCTATGGCCATGATGAGGAGGAGAAAGCCAACCGCTATGCGGCTAGCGGTCCGGATGAAATCCGACTTTATTCCAAGGATGTCTGTATCCTTCATGGCGGTGAATTCCGTGTGAAGAAAATGCCGCCTCATGCTCAGTTTAATTTCGATACCTATATCTTCGACTTGGATGGTACCTTGCTTTCTACCCTGGGCGATTTGGCTGCGAGCTGCAATTATGCCCTCAAGACGAATGGCTTTCCTGAGCGAAGCATAGATGAGGTGCGCCGCTTTGTTGGAAACGGTGTCAAGAAATTGATGGAACGTGCCATTCCGGATGGTTGGGAAAATGAGAAGTTTGAACAGGTGTTTGCCGATTTCCGCAAGCACTATATGATGCATAATCTTGATACCACGCAGCCTTATCCGGGTGTGATGGAAATGTTACAGGAATTGAAGGATAGAGGCAAGAATATTGCCGTGGTGAGCAATAAGTTTTATGCTGCCACCCAAGCCCTCTGCCGCCATTTCTTTGGCGACTTGGTAGATGTGGCTATAGGTGAGCGTGAGGATATTCAGAAAAAGCCAGCCCCAGATACGGTAAATGAGGCTTTGCGCCAGATGAATGCTGATAGGGAAAGCGCTGTCTATATCGGCGACAGTGATGTGGATGTCATGACCGCCAAGAACAGCGGAATGCCTTGCATCAGTGTGCTTTGGGGATTCCGGAATCTCGAATTCCTTATCGCACATGATGCTAGAATATTTGTTACATCCCCACTGCAGATCTGTTAGTTGATTCCGTGTTCTTCTACGAATTTCACCACATCATCCTTGTTGGTGTCAGAGATAGGCACCGCCAGTTTGCCATAGATGACCTTCATGTTCTGGATGTAATCGAAATTAGTTAGATTGGCAATGAAAGAGCGGTGCACCCTTCTGAACTTCTCGCGCGGAAGTTTCTCTTCCAGGCGTTTCAGGTTGCCCAGGGTCATGATGTTGCGTCCATCCGCCATGTGGAACTTCACGTAATCTTTCACGCTCTCGATAAAGAGTATGTTCTCGAAAGGAATCCTGGTGTATTTGCTTTCGTTCTTCACCACTACAAAGCCATCGCGCTTGATGGGGTTGTAGGCATCGTCCTGCATATAATGGTCGAATACCTTCTGGCATGTCTGCATGAAGTCTTCGTATAGGATAGGCTTGACCAGATAGTCGAAGGCGTTCACCTTGTATGCTTCGATGGCATACTCCTTGAATGCGGTGGTGAAGATAATCTTCACGTTCATCGGCACGAGCTTGGCAAACTCGAGTCCGCTGATCTGCTGCATGTGGATGGCAAGAAACAGAATGTCGAGATGGTTGTGGTGGATTCCATCTACAGCTTCGATGGCGTTGTGGTACGCACCGATAAGGTTGAGGGATGGTGTCTCCTCAACATAATGCTTCAGCAAAGCCAAAGCCTCAGGATCTTCATCTATGATAGCGCAGTTTAATATCATACTTATTTTATTTGATTAGTTTGATGGTATTATCATTTATTTGCATAATAACGGCTGGTTTTGCGTTTTATTGTATCCGGAAGAGCTTTTTTTTCTGGAAATCTTATTTTTATTCTTTTTCCCTTAAATTTGCTTAATCTATTTGGCAGTTTGCCGAAAAAGCGTTACTTTTGGGGATTGAATCGAATATATCGGTTCGGAATCGGTCAAACTCCGTTCTGGACTCGCAATCATGTGGTCCGGGAATGGCTGTAATACCGGTTCTTTTCGAAATCAAAATGATGATAAACGACATGAATGATAAGAAAAACAATTCTATAAGATATTTTTCTGTAAGCACGTTTTTGCTTACAGGTAAGCAGATGATGCTGGCGATGATGCTGGCATGTTCGCCTCTTGCCATGTCGGCGCAGAAAATCTCGCTCGGTAGCTGCATCACCCGTGATGGCGGTCAGTATAAGGGAGAGATGGTAAGCGGCAAACCACAGGGTAAGGGATCTACCGTTTATAAGAATGGTGATACTTACGAGGGTGCCTACGTCAAGGGAAAGCGCAGTGGTTATGGCGTTTATACTTTCTCGGATGGCGAGAGATACGAAGGACAGTGGCTGCAGGACCAGCAGCACGGCAAGGGTACCTATTACTTCCAGAACAATAATAAGTATGTAGGACTCTGGTTCCGCGATTTCCAGCACGGACATGGCGTGATGTACTATTACAATGGTGATAAGTATGACGGAGACTGGTATAAGGATAAGCGACAGGGAAAGGGTACCTACACCTATTCCAACGGTGCCAAATACAAAGGCCAGTGGATGAACGACATGAAGAATGGAAATGGATTCTTTGACTGGGGAGATGGAACCACCTATGATGGACAGTGGGTAGATAACCAGCGCTCAGGCAAGGGTACCTTTAAATATGCTGACGGTGATACCTATATTGGTGACTGGAAGGATGATATCCAGGACGGTAAGGGTATCTACAAATTCCATAATGGCGATATATACGAAGGTGATTATTCGCAGGGTGAACGTACCGGTGAAGGAATTTTCCGCTCAGCCAGCGGTTCGAAATACACCGGACAGTTTGTGGATGGCCAGCGTTCCGGACAGGGTACTTTCGTATGGAAGAATGGCGACATCTATGTTGGCAGCTGGAAGGACGACCTGCAGAATGGTAGGGGAAAGCTGACCAAGAAGAACGGTGACATCTTTGAAGGCGAGTTCAAGAAGGGATATGTCGATGGCAATGTGGTGATACATTACGCCAACGGCAACCGCTTCAAGGGTGTCTATCACAATGGCAAGCGCGAGGGCTTCTGTATCGAGGAAAACAAGGACGGCAAGCGCTTCGAGGGCAACTATAAGAAGGATGCACGCGATGGCAGATTTGTAGAGAAAGACCGCAATGGTCAGGTTACAGCCAAGGGTGTATATGAGAACGGAAAGCGATTTGAGGATTAAACTTCCGGCAAGAATTGAATTATGATTCAATCTAGAGGCAATGAAATGCTTATCCGCTTCTATGCTTTCCTGAAATATAAACTTAAGAAAGTAGAAATCAATCACAAAATTCAATATACTATGGTAATTGATACATTAGACAATTTGGAGAAATATGTTTCTCTTAATCCACTCTTCACAGAAGTAGTGAAGTTTATCAACGAGAATGATCTCACTAAGTTGGAGACCGGCAAGCATCCTATCCTGGGTGATGATCTCTTTGTGAATATCGCTGTAGCTCACGGCAAGACCGAGGAAGAAGCTACCATCGAGGCACATCGTCAGATGATTGATATTCAGATTCCTATGAATACAGAGGAAACCTATGGATATTCTCCAGTGAAGGATCTCCCGGAAGTGGAATACAACGAGGCTAAGGATTGCACCTTGTATCCTGGCGTGAAGGCTCAGACACTGGTAACCTGCAAGCCAGGCCAGTTTGCTATCTTCTTCCCACAGGACGGTCATCAGCCATGCATCGGCAAGGGTGATATCCATAAGGCTATCTTCAAGGTAAAGGCTTAAAAACCTTAATCAAATAGTAGAACCATCTAAAATCATGATATATGGCAACAGAAAAGAAAACTTCAGCTAAAAATACTACAGCAAAGAAGACAACAGCCAAGAAGGCTACCTGCAAGGCAACCGCCAAGTGCGCTACCAAGAAAACCGTGAAGGCTGCTGCCCCAAAACATATCGGACTCGTGAAGAACGATCCATATCTGGCAGACTTTGAGCCTGCTATCGTAGGAAGACATGAGCATGCGCTCTGGAAACTCAACCAGCTTACCCGTAACGGCAAGATTTCGCTCAGCGATTTCGCCAACGGATACGACTACTTCGGATTGCATAAGACGGAGAAGGGATGGGTGTTCCGCGAGTGGGCGCCAAATGCTACAGATATCTATCTCATCGGAGATTTCAACGGCTGGCAGGAAAGCCCTAAGTATCGTGCTAAGCGTATCAAGGGCACCGGCAACTGGGAGTTGAAACTCTCGGAAAAGGCAATGAAGCACGGTGATCTCTTCAAGATGAAAGTGCACTGGGAAGGTGGAGAAGGCGAGCGTATCCCTGCATGGGCTAACCGTGTGGTTCAGGATGAGCAGACCAAGATTTTCTCTGCGCAGGTATGGAGCCCTGAGCCTTACAAGTGGAAGAAGAAGACCTTCAGACCTAACACCACTCCGCTGCTCATCTATGAGTGCCATATCGGAATGGGACAGGATGCAGAGAAGGTTGGTACCTACACAGAGTTTAAGGAGAAGGTGCTGCCACGTATCATTGAGGATGGTTACAACTGCATTCAGATCATGGCAATCCAGGAGCATCCTTATTATGGATCCTTCGGTTACCACGTTAGCAGCTTCTTTGCTGCCAGCAGCCGTTTCGGAACCCCTGAGGAGCTTAAGGATCTCATCGATACAGCCCATCAGAATGGCATAGCTGTCATTATGGATATCGTTCACTCTCATGCAGTGAAGAACGAGATGGAAGGTCTCGGCAATCTTGCCGGTGATCCTAACCAGTACTTCTACCCTGGCGACAGACATGAGCATCCAGCTTGGGACAGTCTCTGCTTCGACTATGGTAAGGATGAGGTGATGCACTTCCTCCTGAGCAACTGCAAGTACTGGCTCAGCGAATACCACTTCGATGGTTTCCGCTTCGATGGTGTAACCTCTATGCTCTACTACAGCCACGGTCTGGGAGAGGCGTTCTGCAATTATGGTGACTACTTCAATGGCCATGAGGATGATAATGCTATCTGCTATCTTACCCTTGCCAACTGTCTGATTCACGAGGTGAACAAGAATGCCATCACCATTGCCGAAGAGGTGAGCGGTATGCCTGGATTGGCTGCCAAGTTTGCCGATGGCGGCTATGGCTTCGACTATCGTATGGCGATGAATATTCCAGACTACTGGATCAAGACCATCAAGGAGCTGAAGGATGAAGACTGGAAGCCATCCAGCATCTTCTGGGAAATCAAGAACCGTCGTGCAGACGAGAAGACCATCTCTTACTGCGAGAGCCACGACCAGGCACTGGTAGGCGACAAGACCATCATCTTCCGCCTGATAGATGCTGATATGTACTGGCACTTCAAGAAGGGTGATGAGAACGATATGGTTCACCGAGGCATTGCCTTGCACAAGATGATTCGTCTGGCTACTGCTTCTACCATCAATGGCGGCTACCTGAACTTCATGGGTAATGAGTTCGGCCATCCAGAGTGGATTGATTTCCCTCGCGAGGGTAACGGATGGAGCTACAAGTATGCTCGCAGACAGTGGAATCTGGTAGATAACAAGGATCTCTGCTATCACTATCTCGGCGACTTCGACAAGGAGATGCTCAAGACAATTAAGAGTGAAAAGAACTTTAACAAGACACCAGTTGTTGAAATCTGGCACAATGATGGCGATCAGGTGCTCGCTTATATGAGAGGCGACCTGCTCTTCGTCTTCAACTTCTCGCCAACCCGCTCGTTTACCGACTATGGCTTCCTGGTACCAACCGGTGCCTATAGCGTGGTACTCGATACTGACAACAAGGCGTTTGGTGGCAACGGTCTGAATGATGACGAGATGACCCACCTCACCAACTATGACCCTGTGTATGTGAACGATCGCAAGGAGTGGTTGAAGCTCTACTTGCCAGCCCGTTCGGCACTGGTGCTCAAGAAAAATTAAACATAGATATATGGATCATAAAAGGAATAGCACGGCGAAGATGCGCTTCGCCTGTGCTATCATTTTTTTAGTTTTTGCTTATACATTCCTGGCTTGTTACCAGGCAGATATTCTAGCCGTGGCGCAGCATGTCTTATCAGAAGGTAAGACTGATTATTTCTATACGCTTGCACCGCTGCTTGTTACCTTTGTATGCTTTCTGCTGCAGTTGGGAGCATACGCGGTGACCCGTGTGAAGCGCCGCTTCCACGGACTTACTTATTTCCCTTCATTCCTTTTGCTGGCCCTGATAGCCGATGTGCCTACCCATGTAGATGCTGGCGTGTCGCTGGGCTGGTGGTGGCTTGTCCTGCCTTTCAGCCTGCTGGTTTGGGCTGGCGTGATTTGGGTCGCCAGACAGTTGGAACCTCTTGAGCAGGAGCCACATAGTTTCGGCTGGTTCTCGCGTTACTCATGGGTGAACATCTCCCAGCTTGTCGTGATGATGCTGGCTGTTATCTTCATCACCAACAATGATCGCCTCTTTCACGAAAGAATGAAGATGGAACATCTGATGAAAGAAAAACAGTATGAAAAAGCTTTAGAGGTTGGAGAGAAATCCCTGCAGACCGATTCGTCGCTTACGATGCTCCGTATAGCCTGTCTTTATAGAACGGGCGAGCTGGGCAGCCGTCTTTTCTCCTATCCATTGGTAGGCGGCAGCCAGTCGATGTATATCAATGGCACGTCCGTCAAGGCATTGATGTGGCAGGCTCCGGTGTGGATGTATGGAACATCGCCCTGGATGAAGAAACATCGCCTGAAGTATCGCCTCTCGAAGGAGTACGAGCTTTGTGCGCTCCTGCTGGACAAGAAGCTCGATGAATTTGTCCGCAAGCTGGTTAAGTATCACGAATTGACCAAGCTGCCAACTCATTACAAAGAGGCACTTTTGCTCTATTGTCATCTTCGGACGCATCCTATCGTAGAGTTTCACGACAACGTGATGGATGCCGATTTTGCCGATTATCAGTCGATGGAGCGTAAATATAGCAATCCGGTAGAACGCCAGTCTGTTCTCCGCGATACATACAGCAACACATATTGGTACTATTATGATTATGGAAATAAATAATAGATTGAGACATAAAATATCGGGATATAGTAGTAAATGGGGATATCCGTTTTTCCGCAACTTGGCGAGTGTCCTATTGTGGATGCTCCTTCTTGTGCCATCTGCGGGCTTTGCCCAGAAGAAGGAAATACAATTGGCGAAGGATCAGGTGAAGTCGGGCAAGAACCTGCCTCAAGCGCAGGCGAGCATGCAGAAACTTCTGGCTGATTCTGCCAATCAGAACAACAAGAAAATCTGGAACCTTTACTTCGATGCTGTGCGCAAGCAATACGAGCAGGGTAACGAAAAGCTCTATCTCAAGCAGAAGTATGATACAGCCCAGCTCTTCAACCTCACCCGACAGCTCTTCGAGATTGCGCAGCAGTTTGATTCTGTTGAGATGGTTCCTAATAAAAAGGGAAAGGTGGAAATCGAATTCCGTAAGCAGCATGCTGATTATCTTTCCCATATCCGCACCAATCTCTTTAATGGTGGACTGTGGTTCCTCGGTAAGAAGAAGTATGCCGATTCCTATAAGTTCTTCGACCGTTATATAGATTGTGCCAACCAGCCGCTGTTCCAGTCATACGATTACAGTCAGAAGGATAAGCATCTGCCTCTGGCTGCCTATTATGCCGTATATTCCGGCTATAAGATGAAGGATCCCAAGGCAACGCTGCATCATTCTTATGTAGCGCTGAAAGATACCGTGCATTACAACTATATGTTGCAGTATCTTGCCGAAACCTATTATCTGGAGAAGGATACAGCGCGCTATCTGGCATCGCTCAAGGAAGGATTCGAACGGGTACCTACCTTCCCGTATTTCTTCCCACGACTCGTGGAGTTTTATGTAGATATCAATCAGCTGGATTCTGCGATGGCAGTAGTAGATAAGGCTCTCACCATTGTGCCAGACAGTGATATGTATCTTGTTGCCAAGAGCAACATCCTCTTCGAACAGAGCAAGCTCCAGGAGTGTATCAAGGTAAGCGATAAGGCTATCTCCGTGAATGAGGAACTTGCCGATCCATATTATAATGCAGGCATCTGTTATTTCAATATGGCAGTGGAGCAGGATAAGAGTTCGCAGACTTCGAGAAAGGTGCGTGAACAGGTGGATGCCAATTACAGGAAGGCACTCCCTTATTTGGTAAAATACAGAAAGCTCCAGCCTAATGAACAATCCAAGTGGGCTTTTCCGCTCTATACCATCTATCTGAACCTGAATATGGGTAAGGAGTTTGATGAAATAGATAAAATCATGAAGAAAAAGTAATCTCTTTTTCAATAAATAAAAGACAATGATAGATAGAATTTTAGATAAGTTGGGTATCGAACTCAACGATATGCAGCAGGATGCGATGCAGGCCGTGCTGCACACCGATAGAGATGTGGTAGTGCTTTCGCCTACGGGTAGTGGTAAGACGCTGGCTTATCTCCTGCCGATCTCGCAACTCATTGATGCCGGCGACGACGAGCCGCAGGCTATCGTGGTGACTCCTGGTAGAGAGCTGGCGCTGCAGTCTGCCACCGTGCTCAAGAATATGGGTAGCGGACTTCGTGCCATGGCTTGCTATGGAGGTCGTGCAACAATGGATGAGCATCGTGTGATGAAGCAGGTGCGCCCACAGATTGTCTTCGGAACTCCAGGCCGTCTGAACGATCATCTTGATAAGGGTAATCTGAACCGTTACCATATCAGATATCTCGTAATTGATGAATTTGACAAATGTCTGGAAATGGGTTTCCAGGATGAGATGAGCCGTCTGGTGAAATCGCTTCCAGGCTTGCGCCGTCACTTCCTGCTTTCTGCTACCGAGGCTGAGGAAATTCCGCGTTTCGTACACATGGGCAGAGTAGAGAAGATTGATTATCGAATGGACGAGGAGCAGGTACCTGAACGTGTACATATATATAAGGTGGAAAGTCCGGTGAAGGATAAACTGGAGAGTCTGGGTATGTTGCTCCGCAGTTTGGGCGACCAGAGCACCATCGTCTTCCTGAACTATCGTGATAGCGTAGAGCGTACCAATAAGTATCTGGTGGAGCAGGGGTTCTCTACCTCTTTCTTCCATGGCGGTCTGGAGCAGAAGGAGCGCGAGGCTTCACTCTATCGTTTCAGCAATGGCAGTGCCAATATCCTGGTAAGCACCGATCTCGCATCACGTGGTCTCGACATCCCAGACATCGATAACATCATCCATTACCACATGCCGGAAAGCGAGGATGGCTATATCCATCGTGTAGGGCGTACCGCAAGATGGGAGGCGCAGGGTAGAGCTTTCTTCCTGTTGGGTCCGGAGGAGCACATTCCTGAATATGTTGATGCAGAGGTAGAGGATTACGAGATTCCTGCCGTAGAGGAGTTGCCGATGCCTGCAAAGCCAAAAATGGCTACCTTATATATAGGTAAGGGAAAGAAGGATAAGATCAGCAAGGGCGATATCCTGGGCTTCCTTTGCAAGAAGGGCGGTTTGAATTCGTCTGAAATTGGAAAGATTGATGTCAACGACCGCTATGCCTATGCAGCGATAGCCCGACCAAAGTTGAGAAGTGTGCTCAACAATGTAAAGGGTGAGAAAATTAAGGGCGTAAAGACCATCGTAGAAGAAGTGCGATGATTTTAATATAGATAAAAGCCTCTTCTTGGAAATTATATCCAGAGGAGGCTTTTCTTATTGTAAATTGATATTTATGGCATAAATATGCGATAAATATGTTAAAAGCACTGACAAAATGAAAGATTTTTGCCCAAATCGCTAAAAATGTGCAGGAAAATTTGGTAGATTCAAATAAAATATGTAATTTCGCATCCGTAAATCCATACATAAGGGTTGCTCATTTGACTATATGGGTGGATTGCGCTTATACTGTTCCTGCTAACAGGAATGGCATGGTCAGAAAACTAAAATAATTAAACAAGATGAAGAAGTACAATTTTAACGCAGGTCCATCAATGCTTCCACGTGAAGTGATTGAGAACACAGCAAAGCAGATTTTGGATTTTAATGGTTCAGGTCTTTCATTGATGGAAATCAGCCACCGTGCTAAGGATTTCCAGCCAGTTGTTGATGAGGCTGTCTCCCTTTTCAAGGAGCTTCTTGACATTCCTGAGGGTTACTCCGTAATCTTCCTTGGTGGTGGTGCGTCGTTGCAGTTCATGCAGATTCCTGCCAACTTCCTCATCAAGAAGGCTGCCTACATTAATTCTGGTACTTGGGCTAAGAAGGCAATGAAAGAGGCAAAGCATTTTGGTGAGGTCGTGGAGATCGCATCATCGTCCGACGCCAACTACACTTTCTATCCTCAGGTTCCTAACACTGTGCCAGCCGATTGTGATTATTTGCATCTCACAAGCAACAATACAATATATGGTACCGAACTCCGTGTAGATCCAGACGTGAACGTGCCTTTGATTTCTGATATGTCATCAGATATCATGAGCCGTCCGGTAGATGTTTCCAAGTACACCGCCATCTATGCTGGTGCCCAGAAGAACCTCTCTATGGCTGGTGTTACCGTTATCATCGTCAAGGATGATATGCTCGGCAAGGCTCCTCGCGAGATTCCTACCATGCTCGACTATCGTACTCACGTAGAGAAGGGCAGTATGTTCAATACTCCTCCTGTAGTTCCTATCTATACTTTGATGGAGAACCTCCGCTGGTTGAAGGCAAATGGTGGTGTAGAGGCTGCTGACAAGCGAGCTCACGAGCGCGCTGAGGTTCTCTATGCTGAGATTGACCGCAACAAGCTCTTCAAGGGTACCGTAGAAGAAGCATCCCGCTCATTGATGAACATCTGCTTCGTGATGAACGATGAGTACAAGGAGCTGGAGAAGCCATTCCTTGATTTCGCTACAGAGCGTGGCATGGTTGGTGTCAAGGGTCACCGTTCTGTAGGTGGTTTCCGTGCCAGCTGCTACAATGCACAGACCATGGAGGGTGTTCAGGCACTCGTCAAGGCTATGCAGGATTTTGAGAAACTTTGAACTTTGAGATTTGAACTTTGAACTTTATGATTACTCCAAAGATTATAATCTATTATAAATGGGGAGCTTTTAAAGGAAAAAGCAAATCATAAAGTTCAAAGTTCAAAGTTCCAAGTTCAAAGTAAAAAGGTTCCAAGTAAAAAAGTTCAAAGTAATATGAAAGTATTAGTTGCAACAGAAAAGCCATTCGCAGCAGCTGCTGTGGAGGGCATTAAGAAAGAAATAGAGGGAGCAGGCAACGAACTCGTGCTGCTCGAAAAATATACAGAGAAGGCTCAGCTTCTCGATGCCGTGAAGGATGTGGATGCGATGATTATCCGTTCTGACAAGGCTGATGCCGAGGTGCTCGACGCAGCCAAGAACCTGAAGATTATCGTTCGTGCCGGTGCCGGTTATGATAATATCGACCTGGCTGCTGCTACTGCTCACAACATAGTAGCTGAGAACACTCCTGGTCAGAACTCTAACGCTGTAGCCGAATTGGTATTCGGCTTGCTGGTATTTGCCGTTCGTAATTTCTACAATGGTAAGGCTGGCTGTGAGTTGAAGGGTAAGAAGTTGGGTATCCTGGCATTTGGTAACGTGGGTCGCAATGTAGCTCGCATCGCCAAGGGCTTCGGTATGGAAGTGTCTGCTTATGATGCCTTCTGCCCTGCAGATGTCATCGAGGCTGCCGGTGTTCACGCCGTGAAGTCTCAGGATGAGCTGTTCCAGACTTGCGATATCGTTTCTCTTCATATCCCTGCTACTCCAGAGACTATCAAGAGCATCGATTACAAGACCGTGAACCAGTTGCCAAAGGATGGTATTCTTATCAATACAGCCCGCAAGGAGGTCATCAATGAGCCTGAGCTCCTGAAGCTTCTTGCTGAGCGTGAGGATTTGAAGTTCATCACCGACATCAAGCCAGATGCTGACGCCGACTTCGCCAAGTTCGAGGGCCGCTACTTCTCAACCCCTAAGAAGATGGGTGCGCAGACAGCCGAGGCTAACATCAATGCTGGTATCGCAGCTGCCAAGCAGATCAATGCATTCTTTGCAGATGGCTGCACCAAGTTCCAGGTAAATAAGTAATAATGACATTGAACTTTGAGATTTGAGATTTGAACTTTATGATTACCAATAATTGTATAGTTTTAGTTCGAGTCCCAAAGTTTTGTGGTTTTTGGTTATGTTAGAACGAAAAGTCGTTGAGAATGATATTTATGTTTTATCTAAGGCTTTTGCATTACGAATAGTAAATCTATATAAGTTTCTTACAGAGCAAAAACATGAATATGTAATTTCTAAGCAGCTCTTACGAAGTGGCACTAGTATTGGGGCCAATGTGCATGAAGCAAAGAATGCGCAATCTCGTCCGGATTTCTCTTCTAAAATGAATATTTCATTAAAAGAAGCAACAGAAAGTGGTTATTGGTTGGATTTGTTATATGATGCGGATTACATTACTAAAGAAGCTTATGATTCTATATCTGATGATTGTGAACATCTACAAGCTGTTTTGATTAAAATTGTAAAATCTACCAAGCATCAATAATGCTAATCATAAAGTTCAAAGTTCAAAATTCAAAGTTCAAAGTAAATAAAACATTATGGCAATAGTAAAACCTTTCAAGGGCATTCGCCCTCCAAAAGATTTAGTAGAGCAAGTTGAGTCTCGTCCATACGATGTCCTCGATTCAGAGGAAGTTCGTGCTGAGGCTGGCGATAACGAGAAAAGCCTTTATCATATCATTAAACCTGAAATCAACTTCGAACCAGGTACATCTGAATATGATCCTCGCGTCTATGAAAGCGCTGCAGAGAACTTCAGGAAGTTCCAGGAGAACGGCTGGTTGAAGCAGGATGATAAAGAACAGTATTATATCTATGCACAGACCATGAATGGCAAGACACAGTATGGTCTTGTTGTGGGTGCATACGTTAATGATTATATGACGGGTGTCATCAAGAAGCATGAGCTTACCCGCCGTGATAAGGAAGAGGATCGTATGAAGCACGTTCGTGTCTGCAATGCAAACATCGAACCGGTTTTCTTTGCTTATCCTGATAATTCTGTGCTCAATGAGATTCTGATGCGTTATGCTGCTACAGCACCGGAGTATGATTTCATCGCTCCAGTCGATGGCTTCCGTCACCAGTTCTGGATTGTCAGCGATGACAAGGATATTGAAACCATCACCGCTGAATTTGCCAAGATGCCTAGCCTCTATATCGCCGATGGTCATCACCGTTCTGCTGCCGCAGCTTTGGTGGGTGCTGAGAAGGCGAAGCAGAATCCGAACCATACCGGTAAGGAGGAATACAACTATTTCATGGCTGTCTGCTTCCAGGCAAGTCAGCTCACTATTCTTGATTACAACCGTGTAGTAAAGGATCTGAATGGCTTGACATCAGAACAGTTCCTCGATGCTCTTACCAAGAACTTCGAGGTGATAGAGATTGATGCGATTAATGTGAATGTATCAGGCGATGAGGAGGGTATCCCATGCTATGAGAAGATTGCCATTGATGAAGCAATCGAGCAGTTTGGCTTGGATATTCTGAAGCCTGCCGCTCTCCATTCTTTCCTCGTGTATCTCGACGGTAAATGGTATGGTTTGTTTGCCAAGCCAGGAACCTATGATGATGAGGACCCTATCGGCGTGCTCGATGTAGATATCTCTTCCCGTCTGATTCTGGATGATATTCTGGGCATCAAGGATTTGCGTTCTGATAAGCGTATCGACTTCGTGGGCGGTCTTCGTGGACTCGGCGAGTTGAAGCGTCGTGTAGATAGTGGCGAGATGAAGATGGCATTGGCCTTGCATCCAGTTACTATGCAGCAGATTATGGACATCGCTGACAGTGGCAAGATTATGCCTCCTAAGGCAACCTGGTTTGAGCCAAAGTTGCGCAGCGGATTGATTATTCACAAGTTGGATTAATGATTGACGAATTTAAAACCATATCAGATACTGTAGGCGAGGGATATTACACCGAGAAAAGGAGTAAGTTTCTCGCCTTTGCTCACCACGTTACCACTGTTGACGAGGTGAAGGAGATTGTTGCCGGGTACCGTAAGAAATATTACGATGCCCGACATTGTTGTTATGCCTATATGTTGGGTCCTGAGCGCACCGAGTTCCGTGCCAATGATGATGGTGAACCATCTTCTACGGCAGGAAAACCGATACTGGGACAAATAACAAAGGCAGAATTGACGGATATTCTCATTGTCGTCATCCGCTATTTCGGAGGTGTGAAGTTGGGTACCAGCGGATTGATCGTTGCCTATCGTGAAGCAGCGATAGATGCCCTGGCGCATTGCGAGGAGGTAACGCAGCAGGTAGAGGAAATCGTAACCTATGATTTCACCTATCCAATGATGAATGATGTGATGAGGATAGTGAAAGAGATGAATCCCCGTATTGTGGATCAGACTTTCGACAATACCTGCAGCATCAAGCTGTCAATCAGGAAGAGCGAGGCTGAGCAATTGCGTACCCGCCTGAAAAAACTGTCGTTTGAATAACGGAAAATCACAGAGTTCCCACACGCCCTGAAAGAGGGTGTGTCATAAGTCCACAACGCACCCTTTTTTAGTTTTTAAAGAACGTAAGTCCGCCAGGCGTCCCGCCGGATTTGCAATCCGGCGTTAAAAAATGTCCTAACCTATTTAGGCTCTGCGGATTTGCAATCCGCAGCAAAGGAGTATGCTTTTCCTTTTATTGGGGGATTACAAATCCCCCGGTGTTTATAGGTCGAACCTTTTTTTACGGCGGATTTCAAATCCGCCGGGACGCCTGGCGGGTTTACGCTCTTGAAGACACCTAGGTACTTTGGGGCTTTTATCCGTCCTCGGGCTACCATTATCAGGACTTATGACATACCCTCTTCGTATATCTATCCTTTTTCTTCCAATTCCTTCTGCAATCGGATGATTTCGTCGCGATATTGTGCTGCCTGCATGAAGTCGAGGTCCTTGGCGGCTTGCTTCATCAGGGCGGTGGTGTTGGCGATACTCTTCTCCAGTTCCTCCCTGCTCATGCTGCGGACGATAGGGTCGGCAACCATCGTGGCGCTATCTGGTTCGATATAGACACGCTGTCTGGACCCTTCGGCTCCCTTGATGCTCTTATGAACCATGATGCCTTTGGCTTTCTCGGCACTCTTGATGCTCTTGATGGTGGCTGCACCTGAAGCTGCTTCTTCTTCCTTGCCCATAGGCAGGGCAGAGGTAATCGCCTTCTGAATCTGTTTTGGCGTAATTCCATGGTCGGCATTGTATTTCAGCTGGATGCTTCTTCGGCGAGCAGTCTCATCAATGGTCTTCTGCATGCTGTCTGTGATATTATCCGCATACATAATCACCTTACCGTTCACGTTTCTGGCGGCACGGCCGGCGGTCTGGGTCAGGGAACGGTGACTGCGCAGGAATCCCTCCTTGTCTGCATCGAGGATGGCGACAAGCGAAACCTCAGGCAAGTCAAGTCCCTCGCGGAGCAGATTCACACCCACCAGTACATCATACACACCAGCTCGCAGATCGTTCATGATCTTCACGCGGTCGAGCGTTGCCACATCGCTATGGATATAGGCAGCCTTTACATCGTGGTTCAGCAGGAACTCGGTCAGCTCTTCTGCCATACGTTTGGTAAGGGTGGTGATGAGTACACGTTCATCCCGGTGGGTTCTGGTCAGAATCTCATCGAGCAGATCATCTATCTGGTTCTCGCTTGGGCGGACTTCAATCTCCGGATCGAGCAATCCCGTAGGACGGATCAGCTGTTCTACTACCACACCTTCAGATTCTCTCAACTCATAGTCGGCTGGGGTGGCACTCACGTAGATGGCCTGATGAATCATACTGTGAAATTCCTCGAAGGTGAGCGGACGGTTGTCGAAGGCGGCAGGCAATCGGAAACCATATTCCACCAGATTCTTCTTTCGGGCTCTATCGCCACCATACATCGCACCGATCTGCGGAATGCTCACATGGCTCTCATCTACCACCAGAAGGAAATCTTTCGGGAAGAAATCGAGCAGACAGTATGGCCGTTCTCCTTCGTGTCGGCCATCGAAATATCTCGAATAGTTCTCGATGCCCGAACAGTGTCCCAGCTCCTTGATCATCTCCATATCGTATTCCACACGCTCCTTGATGCGCTGTGCCTTGATGCCATCGCCTATGCTCTTGAAGAATTCTTCCTGCTTCACCAGGTCGTCCTGTATCATTCTGATGGCGATTTCCTGCTGCTCCTTGCTGGTTACAAAAAGGTTGGCAGGATAAAGCTCATATTCTTCGAAGGAGGCGAGTCGGTGATAGGTGAGGGAATCTACCTCCTCGATGCTGTCTATCTCGTCATCCCACCAGGTTACTCGCAGCACATTGTCGCTGTACGCCATGAAGATATCTACCGTTTCTCCCTTTACGCGGAAATTGCCGCGCTGCAGTTCGATGTCGTTTCTTACATAGAGGGCATCTACCAGTTTCCTGAGGAATTCATTTCTGTCGAGTTGCTGCCCCCTGTGAATCTTGATGATGTTTTCCTGCATAGCTACTGGTCCACCCATACCATAGATGCATGATACGGAAGATACCACGATGACATCTTTTCTGCCTGAAAGCAAAGCGGAAACGGCACCCAGACGGAGCTTGTCGATCTCATCATTGATGGCGAGATCTTTTTCTATATAGGTATCCGTGGTTGGCAGATATGCCTCCGGCTGGTAATAGTCGTAGTAGGAAACGTAATATTCCACGGCATTATTGGGGAAGAAGCCTTTCATCTCCTGATAAAGCTGGGCGGCAAGCGTCTTGTTATGACTCAGGATAAGAGTCGGTTTGCCCACGTTGGCTATCACGTTTGCTACGGTGAAGGTCTTGCCGGAACCGGTTACGCCAAGCAACACCTGTGCGGGCTCTCCCTGCTGGATGCCTTCGGTGAGTTGTCGGATGGCTTGCGGCTGATCACCCGTCGGTTGATATTCTGAAGTGATTTTAAAGTCCATAATCTCTGTTTTTGGGTGCAAAAATACAAAAAAAACGGCATTAATCGTTATAAAGATTAATTATTTGCGAAAAAATGTATTTTTTCTTTTGATAATAAGCAAATTATCTGTAACTTTGCATCCACAAAAGTAATAATATGAAGAAATCAATACTAATCGCAGCTAGTGTAGCATTGCTTCTTACTGGCTGTGCGAGCGAATATAATCAGGTATATAAGGCAGCAACACCTACCTATAAGTACGAGTATGCCAAGCAGTGTTTTGCACAGGGCAAGTATTCTCGTGCCATTCCTCTGTTGCAGGAAGTTGTAACCATGAAGAAGGGTTCAACTGAGGGCGAGGAGTGTCTCTATATGTTGGCAATGGCTGAGTATGGCTTGAAGGATTACGAAACGGCATCAGAGTATTTCAAGAAATATTATGCCAGCTATCCGAAGGGACAGTATGCAGAGATGGCGAAGTACTTTGTGGGCGAAAGCCTCTATCAGAATGCACCGGAGCCTCGACTCGACCAGAGTACTACTTATACTGCGATTACAGCCTTTCAGGAGTTTCTCGATCTCTTCCCGGATGCTCATCTCAAGGCTCAGGCAACCAACCGTCTCTTTGCCTTGCAGGATCTCCTGGTAGAGAAGGAGTATAAGAGTGCACGCATGTACTTCGATATGGGTACTTACTTCGGCAACTGCACCAACGGCGGCAACAATTATGAGGCTTGCATCGTTACAGCGCAGAATGCCCTCAAGGATTATCCTTACAGCAACAAGCGCGAGGAATTTGCTACACTCATCATGAAGAGCAAGTATGAACTGGCGAAGATGAGTGTTGAGAGCAAGCAGCTGGAGCGCTATCAGGATGCTGAGGATGAATGCTATGGCTTCATCAATGAGTATCCGGATTCTAAGGAGCGTGCCACTGCCGAGAAATATATCGAGAAGTGCAAGGCTTTCGAGAAGGCACATCCTGAGGATACACTCGACAAGCTCGCAGGGGACAACAAATAATGCCCCTCACAGCTTACCAGTAGAAGAAACGATAGATAAAAATAGAATAATATATATAGTACTATAAATTATGGATTATAAGAAATCAAAAGCACCAGTTAACACAGTTACCCGTAACATCATGGATCTCTGTGATGATACGCATAACATTTACGAGAGTGTTGCAATCATCGCTAAGCGAGCTAACCAGATCTCGCTTGAGATTAAGCAGGACTTGAGCAAGAAACTCTCTGAGTTTGCTTCTTACAACGATTCTTTGGAAGAGGTCTTCGAGAACCGTGAGCAGATTGAGATCTCTCGTTTCTATGAGAAGTTGCCAAAGCCAACTTTGATTGCTACAGAGGAGTTTGTAGAGAAGAGCATCTATTGGCGTGATCCAAGTGTGCCAGCTCACTCTTCTGATGAGGATGAACTCTAAACAAGACAACAGGTAGAGTTATGATACAGCGTAAACAAACCCTGTTTTTGCTTTTAGCTGTTATTGTATGTGCGCTGGGTCTGTTCTTTCCTATTGGCAGTATAGCGCCAGAGGGAATGGGAACAGACAGTATGGTTTACAATCTGGGTGTGGTGACAGGCGAGGGCGGTCTTGCTGTCTCTGCCACCTGCATCCCTCTGTTTGTCCTGCTCAGCGTAACAGCAATCTTATCGTTGGTAACGATATTCCTTTATAAGAATCGCAAGGTACAGATGAGTATCTGCAAATGTACTATGCTGCTTCAGGTATTGTGGGTGATTGATTATGTCTTGATTCTCTTGGGTATCATTCCTATTCCAGAGGTTCAGGGCAAGATGGGCATCGAGTTCGCAGCCTGTCTGCCAATCGTCAGCCTGATACTTGTCGTTATGGCATATAAGGGCGTAAATGATGACGAAAAGCTGGTAAAAGCCGCTGATCGCATCCGATAAAGCCCTGATTCTTAAAAGAAATGCTAAAAAAGCCTATAAAATAGGAGAAAAATTTGTGGGTACCAAATAAAAGTAGTACCTTTGCACCCGCTGTCACGAGATGACAGCATAAAATTCAAACCTCATTAATAATTAAATTAAAATTAGATTTAAAAAATGGCAACAAAAATCAGATTGCAGCGCGGCGGTCGTAAGAACTATGCTTTCTATAGCATCGTAATCGCTGACGTTAGAGCACCACGTGATGGTAAATTTACTGAGAAGATTGGTACTTTCAACCCTAACACCAATCCTGCTACTGTAGATTTGAATTTCGAGCGCGCACTCTACTGGGTAGAGACAGGTGCACAGCCAACAGACACAGTTCGCAACATCCTCAAGGGCGAGGGCGTTTACTTGATGAAGCACCTCAAGGGTGGCGTTAAGAAGGGCGCATTCGACGATGCTGAGGCTCAGAAGCGTTTCGACGCTTGGAAGAATGGCAAGGACGCTAAGGTTTCTGCTGTTCGCGAGGGCGACGCTAAGGCTAAGAAGGAAGCTGCTGCTAAGGAGCTCGAGGCTGAGAAGAAGATGAACGAGGCAATCGCTAAGAAGGTAGCTGAGAAGAAGGCTGCTGCTGCCGCTGCTGCTGCAGAGGCTGCTGCTGAGACTGAGGCTACAGAGGAGGCTCCAGCTGAGGCTTAATCTTCTAAAAGAATCTTCTTTGGAGATTGAAAAGTATAAAGGTCGATTACTCTTATGAAGAGTGTCGGCCTTTTTTTTGTTGTCTGTTTTTACAATAAATATCCCGTTTTTACAATAAATATCCTGGATTTGCGTTAAAGTATTATGGGAAAGACTAAGAAAATGGATGAAAGACTGGATTCAGAAAAGAACAGCTATTCGCATATATTGAAATATACCGGATTGTTTGGAGGAGTACAGGGGCTGAATATGCTCGTTGGTGTAGTCAGGAATAAATTTACCGCTATGTTCCTGGGACCTTCTGGTATGGGATTGCTGTCTCTTTTCAATTCTACTTCCAATTTCCTTTCTTCTGCTTCCAATCTCGGTATTCCTACCAGTGGCGTTAGAGTGGTTTCTGAGGCTGATACCGGAAATGGGATAGACCAGGCTGTTGCCCAGGTCCGTTCACTCTGTCTGCTTTCTGCTTTTCTGGGTGCTTTGATTTGTGCTCTTTTAGGCCCCTTGCTTAATCTCTTCACCTTTTCGTGGGGAAACCATACTCTGCATTTCATATTGTTGGCTCCTACTATCTTCTTTACCATATTGGCTGGTGGCGAGACGGCTATTCTCAAAGGATTGGGTAAGCTCAAGGCATTGGCTGTGCAGTCTTCTTTATTGGCGCTCTTGTCTTTGCTGGTTTCTGTGCCCATCTATGGCTACTTCGGAGAGCAGGGAATTCTCGTAGTACTTTTTCTGTTGGCATTAAGCCAATGGTTTCTTGCCTTTTGGTTTTCACGTAAGGAAAAGCCGTTTCGCTTGTGCTTTTCCAGGAGCCAGTTGGTTCAAGCTTTCCCGATGGTTCGTCTGGGACTCTCGTTTGTCTTGGCTGGAATGATGAGTAGTGGGGCAGAATTTCTGGTAAGAGCCTTTCTCAATCAGCAGGGAGATCTCGCCGTGGTTGGTCTTTTCAATTCCGGTATTACCCTGGTGCTGGTGTATGGTGGTATGATTTTTTCGGTGATGGAAACTGATTATTATCCCCGTCTTTCTGCAGTAAAGAGTGAGGAGAGTGGTAGGGTAGAGGCGGAAAACCGTAATCTGATTGTTAACAGACAGTTAGAGATGAATATCCTCTTGATGGGGCCAATCATCATTGCCATTATCCTGTTGCTTCCTATAGGCATACCTTTGTTATACAACAGTCAGTTTCTAGGTGTCTTGGGTATGACTCAGATTGCTGCAGCAGGGTTATTATGGAAGGCGTTTTATCTGCCGCTGGAGTATATACCTTTGTCTAGGGGTGAGGCTCGGATATTTCTGGTTCAGGAATGCTGTTGCGTATTATTGCTCATCGTCAGCGAAATCATCGGCTATCTATGGTATGGTCTGGATGGTTTGGGAGCAGGTATTGTTGTTGCCTATGTCCTGGAGTCGGTAGGAGTCTTTATCTTCTGTCATGTTCATTATGCCTATCGCCTGAGTTTCCTGGCAGGCAAGCATCTGGTGGTTCATCTTCTCAATCTGCTGCTGATAGGAGGTGTAGTATGGTTGTGGGATGCAGATTCTTGGGGCTATTGGCTGCTGGGCCTTTTCCTGTTCCTGGATTCTCTGGCGTATAGTCTCTCGAAAATTCATCGTTCGTTGAAGCAGTAGAATATACAAAGCTTTTGCCCTTTCAGGGCGTCTTACTGATTGCTCTTATACCCAGGGCGTTGCCCTGGGCTAGGAGCTTCTGCCCTTTCAGGGCGTGTGGGGGAGGTACTTACTTAAGTTTGGTAAATAATATTACAAGTCTCTGATTATCAAAATAATCTTTAAGGAGAAAAATTTCTTCCCTTAAGGAAAAATATATTTTTCCTTAAGGATAATTTTATTTTTCCTTAAGGGAAAATTTTGAGTCTCTACTTTCCTTATTTTACGGGGCTTTAAGTGTAAAGATTAGAATATAGAATTATTCTTACATGGTATTGGGCTGTTGTATGTAGTTCCAATAAGGGGAAAAGCATACTCCTTTGCTGCGGATTGCAAATCCGCAGAGCATAAATAGGTTAGGACATTTTTTAACGCCGGATTTCAAATCCGGCGGGACGCCTAGCGGACTTGCGTTCTTGAAAAACTAAAAGAGGGTGTGTCATGAACTTATGACACACCCTCTCATTTATACTTATTGTTTTGTTATCTCAAAGAAATTACTTCTTGTTGATAGCGAGGTCGATAGCTACAGCGATAGCAACAGTAGCACCTACCATAGGGTTGTTACCCATACCGAGGAAGCCCATCATCTCTACGTGAGCAGGAACTGAAGAAGAACCTGCGAACT
>OOBB01000102.1_pt1 | contig 56542 bp, 39 predicted proteins | sample 1671661 | NCBI WGS metagenome assembly OOBB01 (sample SAMN06348179, study PRJEB24527) | human gut metagenome | biome: human gut; feature: ankylosing spondylitis patient; material: feces | host: Homo sapiens | place: China | collected 2015-10
CCGAAAGGCAAATATCTCGTCTTTTGTTCTTAGAGGAGGGAGCGAGGTTATGTTTGGGGAATCCCAAAACTCCTCGCTCCACCATGAGGGCGGAGAAATTTTGCTCCCGATGGTCGCAGAAAGTGAGTGTACCAATAGTAAACTGCTCATCAAATGCACAAGCAAAATACAGTTATGTTACTTTATCTTGATATTTATACCTATCAAATGATATTTATACTTATTCGTTGCTTCTTAGTGAGAGTACATAAGTTACATGACATTCTATAATAATTTGTGTTATAGTATTCTAATTAAGGTTAAACTTTTACGATTAGTTTTACTTTTTTGCTATATTTGCGCTAAAATACATATAAATATAGAATACATATATAATTCATGCTTATGAAACATAATCTTTTTAAAGGAGTACTTTTAACAATGACTTTGGTCATATTGTATTCATGCACATCAGAGTCTCCCTCTAATACAGACAATGTGCAACAAACACGTGTGCAGCAAATAAAAGATGACCAAGCTGTACAATTGGGTGAAGAGTTATATAACTCTTTTTCTTATAAGCTTACAAGAAGTCAAGAAGAAAATACACCAGATTATTTTGGTGGTTCTTATAGCGATTCACAAGATAACCTTATAGTGCTTATTAAAGGAATGGACAAAGAAGGAATAAAAGATGTCTATCAACGTATTGGAAAGCATGATAATTTAAAATTCAAAGAATGTTCATACTCCTTGCAAGAATTAAGAGATTTAAAAGAAAAAATAAATGATATATACTTTTCTGATGAAAATAAGCGAAAGAATTTACAATGGGTATCCGTTGGTATAAGCATTGAAAAGAATAGAATAGTCGTTTTTTTGGAAGATGTGTCTTCTTATGCTATAAAAAAATTCAAAAAAGAGGTGATAGATTCTCCTATGGTTATTTTTGAAGAAATGCATGAGGTTAAAGACTTGAGCTACATTATCGTTGATTCCATAGATAATGATAATTTGTTGACAAGATCTACGGCAAAGACAAATATACATTTAGGGTCTGCGATTACACTTTCGGGAGCCGAATACTCGGCTACAGGTTCTGTTGGATTCCGAGCAATGAAAGGGAATGAACATGGCTTTATAACGGCAGCTCATGTTGTTCCTATAAATGGACTTACAGTATATTCCAACTCTAAAGCCTGTGGTACTTCTGTTGCTACAACTAGGGGACCTAAAGCAGAAGCAGCTTTTATTAAAGTTAATTATAATAATTTTTATCCAACAAATGTAGCTCAATGGACAAAAACGGCAACGGTAGCAGGTATTATTTCTTATAACAACTTGGTTAATAGAAATGTTGTACTTGAAGGGTGTATAACCAAAAAAGCGATAGAAGCCAAAGTATACACAATAGACAATACAAGGGAAGTTACGCTTCAAACAGTTGCGGGTAAATATAAATTCTCACTATCAAACGTTGTATTTGCAAAGTTGGCTGTTCAATCTGTTAGTGGAAGACCCAAAGAAGGTGATAGCGGCGGTGTAATTTACGATAAAAGTACAAAAAAAATATGTGGAGAACTTCAAGGTAAGGTAACTATAACCTCAGGAAACACAACCACTTATTATTTGTCATTTTCTAGTGCAGAAAAGGCATTGAACGCATTAGGGGCTTCAATTACTTGGAACAAGTAAAATACATACTTTATGCAAAAAAGGAAAGTTGTGCCTAACACACTTTCCTTTTTATTTTAAGTAACGGCAAAAACTTGGAATTGTGTCAAATTTAAATACGAAAGAATTTGATAAAGACCCCATTTTATTAATAAGGACTTTTAATAGCCCTTTGAAATGAAAACGTACTCTTAAGATTTTGACGGATTATAATTATCTTAAGACGAAGAGAGTTTCCCTTATGACAATTATTTTTTGCCTAAAAATTTCATAGTCTTATTTTATTTTTGTATTTTTGCAACCGAAAAGAGTTGTTTGACAAGCAAACTTATGTATAATACAGAAGTTAGAACTATTACCAAATCATTACCTCCATTGAGGTGAGACGCTCATAATTCGCTCATTTTAAGCTATTCCACAGATTTTGGCAGAATTTTTCGGAAAAATATAGGGATGAGGAGAAAGAAAAATAGGCGACTCCCGATATGTTCGAGAGCCGCCTGGTAATTTATTCTGGTTTAATCCTAAACATATTGACCGTTTTATTGAATTCTGAAACGTAATCTACAAAATGAGGATTATCCTTTCTGATAATAAGAGCAGCGTAGCTTCATACGGTGAAAACATGTTAACTTTATCTAGATTTAGAGGCTTCATGTTACCAAACATTTACAAATTTGGGCTCCTCGCCCGTACGCTCAATATAGTCTTGGCGGAGTAGTGCTTCCAGCTCTGCCATTCTTTGCCTTTTACGTTCTTTGGCAGCCATAAAACGTTTCATGGCAGCTTCGCGTTTCTTCCAAAAATCATTATTCATTATTTCCATAATCGTTCTTTTAAAGCATTTCTTCTGCAAATATACGACTTTTCCTCGTAACTTCCAAGTTTTTGGGGGAAAATATAGCGAGGGTGGTAAAGAAAAAAATAGGCGCCTCCGGAATGGAGAGCCGCCTGTTGAATATTGTTGTTTCGATGATGAAACAAAGGATTATTTATCCTTTGCTGATTTCCTCAATCTGCTTTATCATTTCGTCATTGGTCTTTTGCATCTTGCGGTAAATCCACCATGCAATAGCCACACCAATGAAGGCACCTGTGCCACCACCATAGAACCTAAACCACATGCCAGTATCGGCATTTATGGCAATGAGATGAAAGCCTATTTCTATTAATAACCATATGCTCATGACTATTGTGGCTGTCAACATTATGGCAGTTTGCTTGGCGCGACGTTGTTTCATCTTTACCAATTTCTCTATTGTGTCGATAAGGTTGTCGCGACTGTAGTCGCTGTCTTTAATAGCTCGCATGTTGATGTCGTAGTCGCACCAAATATCACATAGAAGTAATATGGCGAATGTGCCGACACTCCACCAAGACAAGTCGAAGTAGTACTTGGCGGCAAAAACTAAGTATAGCAATATAGGGGTGAGAATAATTTCGCCTATGATCATCCTCTTAATCCATGAGAATTTCTTCTTCATCGATTCAGCCATAATACGGCTGTTGATAATCTCTTGTTGTTCAAGTTGTTTCTTGAACGATGCCATCTGCGAACGCATAATCTCGAGTTCGTTGTTATTGTTTATCTTTTCCATATAGAATAATTTTTGTAGGTTGAATATTGATGATAATATAAAGGTTTTCCATTATCTTGTCGAATAATAGATAAAAATATTAACGTTAATGGTTATTCCTTCATTCGTTTCAGCTGTTCACGGATGCGCACCAATCTGACAGAAACATTCTTTGGCGTAATGCCGATGATAGCAGCAATTTCGTCGTAGCTGATGTCTTCGAGCCATAACAACACTATTGCACGGTCGAGAGGTTGCAGGCGGCTTATGCGTCGATGCAGAAACTGAGCCTGTTCTGATTTCACTTCACGGCTGTTGAAATAGTCTACGTCCATAGACAGCTGTGCCTTATGGTTGCGTTTCTTGCGTTTGTCGATGGTGATGCAAGTGTTCAGTGCCACACGGTAAATCCATGTTTTGATGTTGCTGCGTCCGTCAAACGATTCCATGCCGTTCCACAGTTTTATGAGCACCTCCTGAAACATGTCGGCAACCTCGTCGTTGTCTTTTGAGAACATATAGCACACGGTATATATGGTGCTACGGTTGCGACGAACAATGTCGGTGAATTGTTGTTCGTTTTCTTTCATAATTTATGCCTTATTTGGTATTTTCTTTACCCTTTAGACTAAGGGTTTGAATGGTTTGCTACATGAAAAAGAAAAAATGTTTTTAATAGGTATAGACAGTTTGGGTCGAGCGCACTTCGCCCGACCCACTTATAATTATTATTACAGTTCGTTAATCCACTTGGTTATTGTCTCCAGCACTTCTGGAGCAATAGTTTCTTCTATTTGCTGATATTCCACAATGCTGCCAGTTGAGCAATGCTGGAACAGATGGTTTACACCATCAATCTTCTTTATAGTGTGCTTGCAGTTGGAGAGTCCAGTTTCAAGTATAGTTGTATTGGCGGTGCAGTCCACTTGAGTGTCTTTTGTGCCGTTAAGTGCTAACACTGGGCATTTAATCTTGGACAACTGCTTGCCAGCATCTATAGTTATGAAATGGCGTATGTATGGCGAGTTGGCTTGCTCTAATGATCTTTTTAGGATAGGCTTTAAGTTGTCTGGTACTCCGTCGATGGTTATCTCACTTGTCTTCTTGCCATTGGCAATCTCGTCGAGAATATTTGATATGTTTTTGCAGTAGGAATCCACCATATCCTTAGGCAGACCTATGGCCGCCATTGCTTGGCGGTTCTGCATCACGAGAGTTTCTTTACCAGATATAGCCATGCCAGCGAGCGACACAATGAAGTCGACTTTGCCTTCAGCGGCAAGCATCATGGCTATTGTGCCACCCTCGCTATGTCCTAATATTCCAACCTTGTTGAAACGCTTGCGCAATAAAGGTAGGGCTGATGCGGCATCTTGGAGAAAGTCGTTTGTTGTGAATTGGTAGAAATCAATATTCTTATCATTCCAACCACGGTCGTCATAACGTAAGGAAGCAATGCCTTGACGGGCCAGTGCATCTGCAATTACGGCAAAGGGTTTATGATCGAACAGTTCTTCGTCGCGGTTCTGCTGTCCGCTACCAGTAACCATCAGCACTACGGGAGTCTGCTTAGAATAGTTTTGTGGTAGGGTGAGGGTACCGTTGAAAGTGTATCCTGCATTTGTGAAGCTTATGTTCTCTTCCTTATATGGGAACGGAGCAACCGGAGTTTGCGGACGTTTAACTACAAGTTTGCCGGGCTTTAGTGTAAGAGGGATGGGGAAACCATTTTGGGTGTATGTACCTTTAATTTCGCCATTCTCCATTTTTCCCTCAAATGTGGCTCCAATCATGGCAACCGAAACCTTTATTGTACCGTCGTCCTTAATAGTCTTCTCGGCTGGTATTCCTTTAGCACCTTGCGAAGGCGAATCCATGGTGCAGCCGTCGCCAGAGAAGTTGAATACTAAAGGCAACTTAGTTCCCATGATGTTTAGTTCGCCGTTCCATGCTCCTTCCTGTGCATTGGCTGCAAGTGAGGCAAGCGCAATAAACACTGTTGTGATGATTCTTGTAGCTTTCATAATTGTATTTATTAATTGTATGTATTAATGGATTTTACTCTATGCCGATTGGTTTAGAAGAGGTGGTCCTTAATTCCGCAACACTATTGTAAATTAAACTTTTTGAGTACCTGAGCAACAAAAAGTTGCCCATGGTTTTGTCATGCCGAAGAATTCACTTATCTTAGTGTTGCAAAAATAAACAAGCAAAATTCTGATATGACATGGCAAAGATACAAATTAAATCTGAGAAACTCACTCCTTTTGGAGGAATATTTTCAATGCCACTTTTCTTTTCGGCTTGAATGACCCATTCAAACCTTTTGCAAAGTTACGATTTTTCTATTTTTACTCCAAATATTTAGATGAAAGACAGAGTAGAATGAGCAGTAATTAAGTTTACGAATGAAATGGCTCAGATCTTAATACAATAGCAAAAGAGGTATTGCCCGAAAACACTTTTGGGGAATACCTCTTTTAAACCTAAAACCAACTAACTAATAAAATTATTTGCCTAAACTAAACTCTATTTGTTGTATTCTGCCGTAACATCCTTCACTTTATAGTTCTTTCCTTCCTTGGATGCTTCGATTTCAAAGTAAGCCGTATTGGTGAGTCCTGTAATATCTACAGTCTGTGGCTTATCTGTACCATTATTGAATATGACATTTACCAACTCGGTTGCATTATCAATGCTGACTTCCTTGTAGTACCATGTCTTTCCACCAATGGTCTTTGTTTCTGTCATCTTTTCACCAGGCCACTCAACAGATGCTGTTTTCTTCCATGTATAGCAGTATAATGGATTCCATTTCACAGCATCGGCATTCACATAAACCATAAATTTATATGCCTTGAATTTCTCAATCGTATATTTATGTGTGGCGATATTTCTAACTTCACCATTCACAAGCAATCCAACCTTCAAGGTACAAGTACCATTGATGCTGATTTCCTTACCACTTTCTACAGTTGTGCTTTTTGCAGTAGGGGTAGAGCCGTCCAAGGTATAAACCAATTTAGCTCCCTCTGTCTGGCTGACTGCAGTAAGTGTGGTCTTGAAACCTTCCTCGTATGAGCCAGAAGGCACGTCGGTCCAAGAGGTTTCTGCATCATTAGAGAGGAAATAGGCATAGTGATAACCAGAAAAAATCTTTGTATAGCCTGTTTCTCCTGCATATTTATCAGCATCATTACCTACAGCCACAAGAAGTTTGTGCTTCGTACCAGTCACCTCATTGACATATAAGGTATTCTGGCATTTCTTGTTTGCGTAATTGCTCATATTGGTGATACCAGCATATTTACGAGCAGCAATCATCTCCTTCAACTCAGGCTTGTAATCTCTCCAATGTGGCTGGAAGATACAAGGTGTTCCTGGCATAGCAAGCAAATATGCATTTGCTGCAAGAGTATCTCTTTTCAGAGGGTCGTTCTGTGAATCGGCAGAGCGATACTGGGTATCATGATTCTCGACGAAAGTAACTGCATAACGACGATAATTGGCATCGTGCATAAGATTGTAATCGCTTTTCAATTTTGTCCAGTTTGGAGCTGCAACAATCTTGTTGTCTTTTACGCCGATAGCGTCACGGACATTATAACGGAACTGGAAGTCGAAGGCTGCGCTCTTCTTGTTGGTTCTGTTTATCCAACTTTCTATCTGTTCGTTACCATCCCAATATTCGCCAACAGAATATTCTACACCTACGGCATCATTATAGTCGGCAACATGGCTGCCATCGAAACCTTTCACCATATCATAGCGGAAACCAGTGTAACCTAAATCATCCTTCAGATATTTCAGATATGCTTTGATTACCTTCTGCACATTTTCGCTCTTGTGGTCAATGTCACGGCAACCTCCGAAGTCTGTACCTTCATCATTGTTCTGGCTGAGGCTTACACCATCTTTGGCTGCTTGTGTAGCAGTTTCTCCACCATCATCATTCTTGCAGATGTCTGTAGGTTGCATCTGATAGGTCACACCCTTGTATGTTTCAGCAGGGAAATTATACCAGCCATCCGTATTACGGTGGTTGACCACTACATCAGCTATTGCGCCTATACCAGCGGCTTTAAACTTGGTAATCAGACTTCTGAGTTCAGCCTCAGATCCGAATGATGAGTTCTGATTGAAATAATAATATGGCATATAGCCCATCACCTGGGTGGCTTCCATACATTTTCCACTTTGTGGAAGCCATACAAGATCAATGTAGCCTTTTAGGTCATCAACTTGACTGGCTAAGACCTTCCATTGTGATTCATTATAAGAATCCCAGGAAAATCCTTGCAGCATCACACCGCTATAGTCGTTTGCCCAACCTTGTGAAGTGAGACCAGGTTCTGGCTCAGGCTCTGGTTCAGGAGTTGGGGTAGGCGTAGGAGTTGACTCTGGAATATCAGGGTCGTTGCTACTTGAACAAGCTCCGAGAGTGAGTGTCATTGCGGCGAGGAGGGTGAAATATAATTTCTTCATGTTAATATACTTTTGATTGTTAATCTATTTTATCGTATAGGTTTGTATTGTTATTACGGTGGCAAAGATACGATATTTTTGATTAGCCTGTATCATTAATTGATGCAAATCAAGTGAATAAACCGTGCAAACGTTTGCACAATCGTATGTCTTTCAAAGATATTTTCGTTTCAAATCAATATCATTATATTCATATATGAAATGCTTATTCTGCAACAGCAATGAATGCATACTCGTTAGTAATATCGTTGAAGAAGATGTAATACTTACCTGCAGTTGCAATCTTGATATCTCCACTGTCCCCCATTTTCAGCGCCTTCCCAGGTCCGAAGGTGTAATAGATAGCCTCTGCCTCATCACATACCTCGTCTTGCGAATTGGCTATGGTGAGATGAATGGTAACAAAGCCGCAACTTATATGATGCAAGGAAGCAATTATAACGATGCAAGGAAGCCTTTCTTACGATTGCATGACATATATCAAAGTATAAATAAACCTAATATTTTACGCCATAAGATACAGGTTAATACAATGACCTGTTCTGATAACTCTTTTCCTATATATGTATTATGTTTGGTCTCCGCCCCTTTACTGTGACGAAGCTGTTTGGGGTGGTATCAAAGATTCTGCCACATTCTTTATGACAAAACAGAATTCTGGCAATCTGTTGTTTTCATCACGAGACATGATGTCTGTGGAAATCTTTCGAAGTTCTTCTTCTGACACAAAGTTCCCGTCTTTATCAAACAAAATGCTGAGGGCTTCTTGGCGCCTTTTCTTCAGCAAATCACAGTCTAAACGCAGGGTTTCTATGTCTGATTGCGCTTGGTCGTCTGTTGCTTGCTCCCATATTTTCTGTCATAAGACTATTGGCATCGATTCCGTATGTGCGGTGAACGCTGAGGGTTCGCATACCATCATCTACGTGCATGCTATACACGATGTTCTCAGGTTTGTTCTCTACTCCAGACAGAACCAATGGCGAATGGGTGCTGATGATAAACTGTACTCTCGGAAATGTTTTACGGAATCGTGCAAGAACTGACTGCTCCAACTCGGGATGCAAGTGGAGGTCTATCTCGTCAATCACCACAATACCGGCAAGGTCGGTTGTACTTCCGTCGCTCAGAACGAATGAACGATATGCAATATCAAGTACCATGAAGAACAGACGCTTGTAACCTGCAGGAAGCTTGATAAACGATGGATTACTTCCGTCACGTGTCTGTAGGCAAAGTCCGCTTTCTTCATATACACTGACAAAGAAATCTGTCACTTCGATATTCTTGTCGCCCTGCGAGAACCTTATCAGGCAATTGCGGATAGCCTGAACCTCGTTGTCGTAGCGGGATTTCTCTCGTTCGGCATTTTCAAAACGTGACTTGTGGATTTTTATATCCTCATTGTATTCTTCTTCATTTATTATACCCTGAGCTTTAGCATTCTCACAATTCTCTATTGCCTTTTTCTCTCCATCCACAGTACGATTTGCTCTGTCCCAAAGTGTCCAGATTTTTGTGAGTCGATTTATCCAAATGTCAGAATAGGCTGTCTCTTCATCCCAGCCGAGATAACCGAGATTTCTTAGACTCATTTCTTTTTCACTGAGCTTAGTCTCTTTGGTTACATGAGGAAAGCCATCAGAGAAATAGGCAAACATAGGTAGCTGGTCAGTTTCTTTGATGCGATTCTTCAAACGCATGTATGCTTCTCCAAACTTACTTGGCTGCACCTTAAAGGTGGAGGTGGAGGCATACATGTCCCAATCAAGGGGAACACCTTCGAATGTGGCACACGCATGTATGTTGACAAAAGAAAATGGCATCCCGGTCTTTGGGTCTCTTGTCAAATCTTCAGTCTTACTATAATCACGTGGCTTCAAATCTGGAAAACCTGCACCCAGATTGAGTGCTTTTTCTTCTTTGTTGCGTTTAAATGCAAAGCTGAGTGCCTTGTGGATGGCATGTATCAGCGTAGTCTTCCTGTGCCGTTCTTGCCGAACAGCACTGTCAGTCTTGGGGCAAAAGTGATATGGTAATCACTGAAACAGCGGAAATTCTGTATATGAAGTTCATTTAACTGCATAATGGGTATGAATTCTAATAAATAACGTGTGCAAAGTTACGCATATATTTTGTAATAATGTCGAAATTCTGCAATAAACACGATTTTTATAATATTTATTAGCGTTTTCACCACTTTTTTACTCTAAAGAAAAGAGGGTGAAGGGTGGGTGAATGGTGTTTTTGGAAGTAGCTTTCTATCCGCTGCCTGAATCTTCTATCCCGTCTTCTCAACTCCGGGTGCGAAGATATGAAATTTTCTCCATAATTTATAGAACTGCATCATGCACTGCATGTTTCTTACAGAGAATCCTTTCCTTTCAGGATACTCATTCTTAAGATCTACAGTTAGGCGCTGTAGAGTCTTCTTGCCCCAACCATCAGCCTTTTGGTAAGCATTTCACCGATGTCCCAATTCATACGGAGCAACTCCTCGTTTGCTGCGTACATGGCTTTCTGTTGGGCAAAAGAAACACGATGCTTGATTTGTTTCAACAAAGATGGATAACCTTGGAAGTTTCCCATGCCTAATTCTTTTTGTTCAATTTCTTGTTTCATATAGAAGATTGTTAACTTCAATCTGCAAAGAAAATGCAAACGAGCGCAAAGAAAGCTTGTTTTCAATTTGCTGAGTATAGCTTTTCTGGGGCAAAGATACGACTTTTCCTCGTAACTTCCAAGGTTTTGGGGTAAAATGTAGGGATGGTGATAAAGAAAAAAATAGGCGACTCTCGGAATTGAGAGCCGCCTATTGATAAAGAATTATTTCTTGAGATATTTCAAAAAGTCATCAATACCTACTACTTCCACTTTTGGGAAAGGAATGTTTTCTAACTCTTTGAAATGTTTATCTTCTGTTACAATAAAAATAGCATTACTGGCAATGGCACAATCAACAAACTTGTTGTCGTCTTCGTCTGCTTTTATCAATCCAAAGCTGTAATGAGGGTCGATAAACTTTACGTTAGGCAAAATTTGAATATGAGCTAATACTAATCTTGCTACTTTGGAATTGATATTACGACCTAACACCTCTTCGTATTCTTCCAATATGTCATTGGATACACTTAAAACGTATTCTCCCTTTACAAATTTCTGCCAAATTTCTGCATATGGATTATGTGCAGATAGTGACATGACAAGACAATTTGTGTCTAGTACAATTTTCTCTTTTAGCATGATACTTTTGCCTTATGATAAGGAGTTCTTTCATGGAGTGTGCGGAAGCTTTCTACTTTTTCTTCATTGAGTGTTCCGTCCGCCCAAAGTCTGTCAAGTTCTTCTTTTAGTTGTGCCCCCAAATAATCAGTTATTACTTTACGCAATCCTTCTATCTCTTCTTTTGAGTCCATAACGGACACAAGGTCAAGAAGTTCGAGTTGGGCTTCATTAAGTATAGTACGTTTTGTTATCATATTGTTTCCTCCATAATTTTAGTATTATAACATTTGCAAAGATACACTGAATAATTGAAAACACCAAAGTTTTTTTGTGTTTTTATAGATTATGAAGGAAATAATGAAGAAATCATGAGGAGAAAGAAAAAAAACAGTGGAAAATTTCCACAGGTTTTCGTCCGTATTTACCCAAGGAGGGGTAAATTCCCTAAAGTTCAACCAGATTCCTTATTCCCTCATTTTCTGAATTTCCTCCAGTGGAAGTTCGGTGGCCGTTGACACTTGCTCATCAGAAAGCCCCATTGACAGGAGGCGGCGAGCTGTGGATGGCTTTTCTTTTTCCATTCCTTTCGCCATACCTTTCGCCATACCTTTTTCCATTCCTTTCTTTTCGTCAAACTTTCTGGTGGCATATATATTACGCATATTCTTGATGTCCTCGTCATAAAGCTCAAGTTCTTCACGGGTAAGCTTGCGGAGGTCGCCTATTTCAGCCAATTTGCGCATTTTTAGTGGCAGCTTATCTGCAAAGACTTCGTTCATTGCAGCTTGTATTTTTCCTTCTGTTGCTTTGTTTGGTAAAATACCATGCTCCTTTGCGTCTTCATTCACCTTGTCTATCGTTCTTGCCAATTTGCGAAGTTTAGTGAAAGTATCAATGATGGCAATGGTAGTGCTGATGGCTAAATCACCTTTCAGAATGGTGGCAAGCATATAAAGTCCTTGCTCGGTAAAAGCATGTGGAGCAACAGTGGAATGCTTGAGTTTTTTGAACCGATCAAAATTTTTGATGAGTTCTTCTTTCTCGTTGTTATTCAACTCAATAACATAACCTGGAGGAAACTTTTTAGGGTTGTTCCTTAGTGCTTGGTTGATTTCTCTGGTTTCTACTCCATTACAATTCAGCAACATCTCTGTCAAGTATAACTTGCGTATCCCTGATGATAATGATTTTACTTTCTGTTTTTACAATATCTTCTTGATGTCCCATAAATTCTTTTTTAAAGCTTTTCTTCTGCAAATATACGACTTTTCCTTGTAACTTCCAAGGTTTTTGGGGAAAATGTAGGGATGATGATAAAGAAAAAATGAGGGTTCCCACAGAACATATAGTTCTTTCTGCCGATGGCTTATGTTGAAATGCTGGAGGATGAAACGAAAAAAAGCGGCTCTCGCATTCCGAGAGCCGCCTTTTAATTATGAACACACACGACATATGTGTGTATATATTTGGCAAAGTGTTATTTTACTTCAACAAAGGCATAAGCACCTGTGATATCATTGAAATAGATGTTGTATGTACCTGCAGGAACAGGGATGTTGCCGCTGCCACCAGAAGTGATAAGAGTTCCCTTATTCTCATAGTTCTGACCTTCACCAAAACCCCAGTTTCCATCATCGCGCCACTTGTGATCAGCACGAATCTTCAAGCCACCAGCAGGAATCTCTTGCTTGGCAAGATACCAATTGTGAGGAGCCACTTGCTTCAAGTCGATGTCATCACCATCACTCCACTTACCACCTACACCAATTAAGCCGACATACTCAAACTCAGTAGGATTCTGGTTAGCAAGTTTAGTCCACTTGTAAGTCATGGTTGAGAAATCTGCTGTAAATGTATAGTAAGCATCCTTCTCTGGACAAACGATAGCACCACCATTGGCCTTCAACTTACCCTCATCTGCACTTACGCCATCACCAGAAGTAGAACCAAAAGCATTATTCCACTTGCCAAAGTCACTGCCGAGCCAAATCTTCATGTTAGCATCACCTGTCCACTTCGTAGTAAAGCTCTGAACCATAGCAGACTCAGCTGTCATCAAGCAAGACATATTTTTGTCGCTCCAACTTTGCAAAGCACCTACAAGATAATATTCAGGAGATATTTGCTTGATGCTATAAGTATAGTCCATCATATTGATGGTAATCTGATAGATACCTGCCTTAGCTATCATTGCAGCATTAGGAGCATCTGTTGTTCCATCGTCCTTTGTGACAGATGTAACCAATGTACCACTCATTGCATCATCACCATTCTTTGTCACACCTAAAACACCCTTAGGGTCATTTTGGATTGCCCAAGGATTACCTGCATCAATATTTCCTTGTGGAATAATCTTCCAATACTGATTGTCCTTGGTCGTTGTTACCATCAAGGTGAACTCAGGATCCTCATATACATCGGCATCAGAGTGATTGAACTTGACGCAATCGGCAAGGGTCCATTTTCCTTCGCCATACATATCGCCTACGAGATAATAATTGCTGGCAATATATGGAGCCTTAGGAGTTACTACCACATTGATTTTACCAGCGTCGATGAGGACAGCCTGACCATCCTTTACGGCATCCAAATAGACATGAGCATCAAATGTGCGAGCAGTTGGTCGCTTACCATAGGCATTGACAACCAAGTCGCTAAGATCGGCAGCTGCTGCACGACCTTCAATACCCGCATTGAGGGTAGTCTTGGTGGCTCCTTCAACACCTTGTGGTGTTACTTCCACACGAGCATCTGCCAACTTGAAACCTTCAGGAAGAGCCGCTGTGCTCAATGTGAAGGTGCTAACACTATCTTCGCTAACATTTGCCAAATCAATGGCATCAGCAGCAGTCGCTGTCAAACCAGGTATTGTTATGGCATCTTCCTGTGGGTTAGTCTGAGGATTAGCCCAGTTTGTGAAGTCGTCACTGCAGGACCCCATAAAGAGGCCTGCAAGTGCGATAGATACATATAATGATATTTTTTTCATTTTCGTTCGATTTTAAATCGTTATTTACTTGATTTCACCAGTTCCGTTACTGAAGTTGAGATAGAGTCTCTGGCCTGTACTGCATGATACGCGAGCCTGGTCTCCACCTGTTCCACGATATTCAATCTTCTTGTTTAATACCATAAATTCAGAATGCCACCAATCCTGGTTTGGTATCCTAACGTATGCACGAAGACCGCTATCATCACCTTCTGGAATGTCTGCTACGAAAGGAGGAGATACAAATTCACCATCAGCGGTTGTTGGAACAGTAAACAATGCACTTTCTACGTCTTCTTCCCAGCCTTCTGGTGCAGCAGCACCTAAGAGGTATACCTTAGGCTTGTTGACCTGTACATCATATACAATGTTACGACCTGAAACTGAAGTTGTAACGATTACGAGGTACCATCCTGGAGTCTTAGAAGCGATATTACCATCACTTGTTCTTGTGATATCGTCTTTGCAGTCACCTGAGATAGTGACACCATCATAACCTAATTCTCCACCATTCCATGAGGTTGCAGTATTAATCTTGAAACCACCATCATCAATATACATAAGACGCCAGAATATGTTCTCTGCACTATGTACTTTAACCATGTCGTAGCAATTGCCCCAGTCCCAACTGCAGAAGCTTCCTATTGCATATACATGGTCTGGTGTTGTTACAGGTGGCAAAGAGAAGAGCAGATGAATCTTGTTGAGAGAAACAATATTTGAAAGAATTTCAGTTCCCTCTATAGCATTACCGTCACTTGTGAGCATCTGTGCCTTTACGCGGAAATATGCTGTAATATCCATAGGAAAGTCTGTTTCTTCTTTTCCTTTTGCAATCTCCATGTTTGTTAATGTGCTTGCTAATGTAGCTGCATCAATATCAAGCTTGGCTGATGTTGGTTTATCATCAAGTTCTACCGCATCGCTCATGTCTGGGCTAAGGGAAACTTGGATGGTGTATTGTGTACTTGCAGTAAAGCCATAGTTTGGCTGTGAGCAAGTCAATTCGACGATCTGGGATTTAGCTAAGTCGATAGGGACATTAGCTAATGCTGGAGTATTCAATCTGAATTCAGTAGGCGCTGTAAGCGTTGGATTTGAATCATGATCGTCGTCGCAAGCTGCAAACAGACAGACAGTCATGAGTAGCAGCAAGGCTGATTTAAATATATGTTTCATGTTTATTTTCTCTTTAAAGAATTAATATCCAGGGTTCTGTTTCAAGTTGCTGTTACTCTGTAATTCGTTTACAGGGATAGCAAAGATATTCTTGGTTGCATCGAAGCTTTTACCAGCTTTTTCGCCACCCTTCCATTGCCAGGTGTAATCTGTGTTTCCACCAAAGCGGTTGAAACGGACAAGAGTAGTACGACGGATTCCCTCGAAATAGAATTCGCGGCTCCACTCATCGCATATCTCATTGAGAGAATAGCTTCCTTCACGAGTTGTTGTATTTGCACGTTGGCGAAGCTTGTTGATAGCATCTGTTCCGTCTGCTGTGGTCTTGTTGCCGTTCAAGCGAGCATCTGCTTCTGCATATGTGAGATATGCTTCTGCTACACGCAAGAAGAAATAGTCTGCATCAGAAAACGCAGGGTTGTAGCTGTTCTTACCATCAGTAGTGAAATAGTTGATGAACTTGCACACACCATAACCATCCTTAAACTCTGTGTAGTTGTTGATGTCAATAGAATTTCTCTTCTCACCACAGAATATCGCACGATCATCTTTGGCTGCAGTAGTCATTTCGTATGAAGGAACTTCTGGAGCAGTTGAGTTAGGGAAGAATTTCTTGATCAACTCAGGACGTGCTCGGTTACCTGCCCATTGAGCAGATACGCAACCATTTGTACCAGCCAAGTCATCTTTGTTAGCATGCATATCTCCATTGAATGTTGAAGCTGTAAGGAAGAATGAGTTACCATAGCTCACAACTTTTTCTGTATTCTGAATAATTGGGAACAAGCATTCTTTTGCTGCGTTTGTTTCTCCATTATCAGCCATGAACAACATCTGATAAGCACTCCACTTGCCTTTTCCGTTCATGTTCAATTCATATCCAGAAGTCATGACATTCTTGGCATATTCCTTAGCTTTAGACCATTCTGCTTTACCTGTATAAGCCTCTGCATTGAGGTATAGACGGGCGAGGAGCATCCAGCAGGCTGCCTTGTCAACACGGCCATAACCTGCTTGGTCTGAAGTCTTAGCTTGAGGTGCAGCGAGGTTTGGCTCAACATTGTTGGTCAATTCATTGACAAGCCATTCATACATGTCTTTACGAGACATTTGTACAGGCTTCTCTATATTCTCAGAGAATGGTACATTTCCAAATGCATCCATGAGTAAGTAGTATTGCATGGCACGCAAGAAACGAATTTCTGCAGACTTTGTAGCATCTTCTCCTCCTGCAACTTTGAGATATTGGTTGCAGCTTGATATACCCAAAGTTAATCGTGCGAAGTATGCCTTCGTCATACCATTTGCATTATCGTATGTATTGAAGTTTAATGCAGGAACACCATTGTCACCCCAACTGCATATTGCCTCGTCAGTTGTTAACTCATTGACGTTCCACATCAAACGTACAAGACCTGTCATACCTGCATCATCGTAGCCCTTAACGTCACAATCGTCATCACCGCTTGCTGAGCTACCATTACCTGCAATGGCAAAGTTTGCATAACACTTGTTGAACAGACCATCGTTGCTTACCTCTGTATCAATCTTAGGACTGATAGGAGCAGTGTCAAGGTCGTTCACGCAAGAAACTAATCCGCAAGATAGCAATCCAAACATAGCTGGTGCTATTGCTTTCATAATATATCTTTTCATGATCTAATTCCTTCTAAAATTGTTAGAAATTCAAGTTAACACCCAAAATGAATGAAATTGGACGTGGGTAAAGGTTGTTGTCGATACCATTATATACCTCAGGGTCGATTCCATCATACTTGGTGATTGTAAATACATTGGATGCAGTTGCATAAACGCGACCGCCAATACCTTTCCAACTGCCACTCTTGAAGAGGTTGTTGAAGCTATAACCTAATGTGATGTTGTCACATTTGAGGAATGAGGCATTCTGAACGAAGTAATCGGTCATCTTGGATGCATCATTGTCAGACTTCCAACAGAGACTGTTGACTGGGCGATTTGGCATGTATGCACTTTGAGCCCAAATAGAGTTGGCTGTTGTCAAACGGTTTGCCTGTGCAAAGTTGTTGAATACATAGTTTCCAATGTTTGCACGGAGTGAGAAACTGAAGTCCCAGTTCTTATATTCCAAGCGAGATGACAAGCCCATGGTGATTGGTGCCATGATATTCTTGTAGAGATAACGGTCGTCATCTGTAATCTTGCCGTCGCCATTGCGGTCAACTACGCAATTCTCGATAGGGTTACCGTTCTTGTCGTAAACTTGCTGATATACATAGAATGAATTAGCAGCATAACCGGTCTGATGTGCCAAGACTTTGTTTGACTGGTCAATATTGTCACCTGCTTTTACAGGCTTACCTGTATCAGAAACTCCACTCAAGTCTGTAATCTTGTTGTCATTGTATGTGAAGTTATAGCTGATTGTCCAATACCAATCCTTAGTCTGGATGGCTCTCCAATTGAGGGCAACTTCAACACCTGTATTTCTCAGCGAACCAATATTCTGGATACCTGAATCTGCAAAACCTGACAAAGAAGCAACTGGTGCATTGTTGATCAAGTTGGTGGTCTTTCTATAATACCAATCGACATTTCCGCTTAATCGCTGGTCGAAAATACCCCAGTCAAGTCCGATGTTGTAGGTTGTGGTTGTTTCCCATTCCAAATCCTCATTATAGTATTTTGGAGTGTAGATAGTACCATCGCCAAGGATAGGATATCTACCGAAGTTCTGACCTTTCTTGTATTGAGGAACCCAAAGGTAGTTGTCGATACCATCCTGCTGACCTGTTACACCATAACCGAGACGGAGTTTCAAGTCTGATAACCACTTAATCTTTTTCCATTCATTCTCATCGTTAATCTTCCATGCAAATGCAAATGAAGGGAATAAGCCCCAATGGTTCTTGAAACGAGAAGAACCATCATCACGCAATGTTGCAGTAAGGTAATATCTGTTCATCAAGATATAGTTGGCACGACCGAAGAATGAAACCAAGTAGTTCTCAAATTTATCAACATCTGGTCCATCTTTGAACAATTTGCCAGCATTGTCACCTGCTGTTTCTGGATAATATTGTTTCCAACTATTGTTGTAGCTGAAATATGAGTGCTGATACTCATAACCCGCCATGATATCAAAATGCTGATCCTTGTTGAAATCATGATAATATTGTGCATAGCAGCTAAACAATTGGTCTCTCTTTAACTTAGAGTTGTCTGTGATGCCACCATAATACATGTTAGCTGGGTTAGAGTTTGGCTGGTTCTGGTCTTCACTACCTTTCGCAAATTCTAAACCGAGAGTTGCATGCAAACGCAAATCCTCTAATCCGTGAACTTTATAGTCAATGTCGGCACTACCAATGAATGTCTTCATCTTTTCTTTGTAGTTCTGAAGATTCAATAATGCCAATGGGTTGCTGGTAGCATCGGTAAACTTAGTGTATGGCCAAGCGTTATCTTTCAAACTTGAACCAGAAGTTAACCACTCGAAGTATCCACCAAAGTTTTTGAGAGTCTGGTCTTTATTTGCACCCAACATCTCAAGGTCACGCTTAGAAGTGAAATTGTATGGATCCTGTGTTGGGTCCATGCTTACTGCTGCACCAATTGCAGCATTATTGGCCTTTCGAGAATTGGAGTACATACCCTTGGCATTGATGTTCAATGTCAAATGATCCTTGAAGAATGATGGATTCAAATTGACAGCTGCAGTATAACGGTTGTAATTTGAAGTCTTTAAGATACCATCTTGACTTGTATAGCCGAGAGATACACGATAAGGAAGAACGTCTTTGACAGAACCAGAAACAGTTACGTTGTGATCGTGACTCCAAGCCTCACGATATATCAAGTCCTGCCAGTCTGTGTCTGCTGTACCGAGTGCATTTGCTTGTTCTGAACCTTCACCAAACAGATTGGTAACCATTTCACGATATTGGTCGCCGTTCATCATGTCATGTGTTTTCTTTTTCATGCTCAAGGTTACGCTTCCTGCGTATGATACCTGAGGAGCTTGTCCCTTATGACCTTTCTTCGTAGTAATAATGATGACACCATTAGAACCACGAGAACCATAGATAGCTGTTGCTGAAGCATCCTTCAAAATATTGAAAGACTCAATATCTTGTGGATTAATCTGTGCGAGGACATTTGAACCAGTTCCACCCACAGAATTGTTGTCCATAGGAATACCATCAACTACGATAAGTGGGTTGTTGCTGGCATTCAAAGATGAACCACCACGTACGCGAATCTGTGAAGCAATACCAGGCTCACCACTTTGACTTGTTACGCTTACACCTGCAACTTTACCAGCCAACATGTCTTCAGGGTTGATAACAACACCTTTATTCTTTGAGTCTGGCTTGATAGCTGCAACAGAACCAGTCAAGTCTGACTTCTTAACAGCACCATAACCAATGACTACGACTTCGTTCAAGGATTTTGAGTCATCTGTCATTGTGATGTTCATGCCGTTAGATGCCTTAACGGTCTGTGGAGTCATACCGAGGTATGTAAATGTAAGGTTAGTACCAGGAGCTGCATCGATTGAGAAGTTACCATCCATATCGGTAATGCCCACTGCTTTACCGTTGGCAGTAATGGTAGCACCCATGACAGGCTCACCAGAAGCATCTTTCACTTGTCCCTTAATAGCACCAGACTGTGCAAAGGAACTCGCTGTCAGGAGCAGACCACTTGCGAGGGTCAACGCTCTGAGAGGCAATTTAAATTTTACCTGCTTCATCATTTGCTTGATTTTTAAGTTAATGTATAATTAATGTTCATGTTTATTATTGTTTTTAGTCTCGGCCACACTTTAACTACATTTACCTTTACTTGCGGTTTCGTTAGGAAATCATTGTTTGTTAGGTTCTTTATATTTATAAGGTGGCAGAAAGCGGATTTGCATCCTCTTTGCATGCTTTTTTACAGCATTCTCAGACTTTCTGAGTGCAAAATTAAATTCTTTTTCGATACGTTGTACTATTTTTTAGTTAATTCCGTTATTTCTTTAGTGCAAACGTTTGCACAGCTTTTTCTTGATTTACATCAATGAAATGGTTCAACTTAACGGATATTTGTCTAATTTTGCATTGTAACTAAAAACAATTATGAAAGAAATTGTACCCATAACAATGAAAGATATCGCTCGCGATCTCGGATGTAGCATAGCTACTGTGAGTAGAGCGTTGAAGAACAGCCCTCGTATCAGTGCTGTTCAGAAGGAGCGTATCCAGGCTTATGCCAGGGCGCACAACTTCTATCCGAACGTGATTGGCGAAGCCCTGCGACATAGTAAGGTGCAGCCGATGAAGGTGATTGGAGTCATCGTACCGGAGTTCGTACATTATTACTTTATGTCTGTTGTCTCTGGCATAGAGGAAGAGGCACGTGCACGCGGCTATCGTGTGATGGTGGCGCAGAGTAACGAACGGTATGATAAGGAAGTGGCTATTTGTGAAGACTTCTATAAGAATAAGGTGTGTGGCATTATTGTCTCTCAGGCCAAGGACACCAAGCAGTATGATCATTTCCTGAAACTGATGGATAATGGTGTACCACTCGTATTCTATGATAGAATATGTACAGGCGTGAATTGTTCTCGTGTAGTTGTAGATGACTATATGGGAGCTTTCACTGCCGTCACTCATCTGATAGATACCGGATGCAAGAAAATCGCATTCTATGGGTCGCCGATGAATATGGAAATTTCCAAAAACCGCTACAACGGCTATCGGGATGCACTCCTGAAACATGGACTGAAGGAAAATCCGGACTGGGTGAAGATCTGTGACAACCGTGCACAGGCTGAGGCGCTCACACCAGAGATTCTTGGAACAGAGGATTGCCCGGATGCGTTCTTTGCCATCAATGATGATACGGCTATCGGTATTCTCTATACTGCCAAGCGTATGGGGTATAAGGTGCCGGAAGAAATTAGTGTCTGCGGATTTACCAATGGTGACCGTGCCAAGGCTTCCGACCCGATGCTCACTACGGTGGAGCAGCGGGGTGTTGCCGTGGGAGAGGAGGCCGCCAATATTCTCATTGGACAGGTGGAAGGATCCATTCCTGTGGATGAGGTGGAGAAGAGAGTCGTCAGAACAAGATTGGTGGTGAGAGGAACAACAAGATAATGTTGAATGTTGAATTGGCATTCTTGCTGGCACCTTTTAGGGTGTTGTCTTAACTTCTGAATGAATATAAATTAAAACAAAAATAATATGACACAAAAACCTGATTTGAGTTTCTGGAAGCTTTGGAATTTAAGCTTCGGATTCTTCGGGGTACAGATTGCTTACGCCCTTCAGAACGCCAACATATCCCGAATTTTTGCAACATTGGGTGCTGACCCACACAACTTGAGTTATTTCTGGATTCTCCCTCCGCTGATGGGAATCCTGGTGCAACCTATCGTCGGTACTTTGAGCGATAAGACCTGGTGCCGCTTCGGTCGTCGAATACCTTACTTATTTATTGGTGCTTCGGTGGCTGTATTGGTGATGTGTCTGCTGCCTAATGCCGGTTCGTTCGGATTGACGGTGAGCGGTGCGATGCTTTTCGGTTTGATAGCCCTGATGTTCTTGGATACAAGTATCAATATGGCGATGCAGCCTTTCAAGATGCTGGTGGGTGATATGGTCAATGAGAAGCAGAAGGCGAAAGCTTACTCCATCCAGAGTTTCCTCTGCAATGCCGGTTCTGTGGCTGGTTACATTTTCCCATTCCTCTTTACTTTCTTGGGTATCAAGAATGTGGCTGACAAGGGTGTGGTTCCTGATTCCGTAATCTGGTCATTCTATATCGGTGCTGCTATTCTGATTCTCTGCGTCATCTATACTACGATGAAGGTGAAGGAGTGGAACCCCCAGCAGTATGCGGAATATAATGAAGTGAAGAATGCTTCTGCTTCAGAAGAAAAGGCCGATTGGATTACTTTGCTCCGCAAGGCTCCTGCTACTTTCTGGAAGGTAGGTCTCGTGCAGTTCTTCTGCTGGGCTGGCTTCCTTTATCTCTGGAATTATTCTACAGGTGCCATTGCTGAGACGGTTTGGAATACTACCGATCCTACTTCCGAGGCATTCCAGGAGGCTGGCAACTGGGTAGGTATCCTCTTTGCTGTTCAGGCTGTGGGTAGTGTGCTTTGGGCGGTTGTGCTGCCTCAGTTTAAGAATACCAAGATGGCTTATGCGGTCAGTCTGGTCATTGGTGGTGTCGGTTTCGCACTGATTCCTTTCCTGCATGACCCATATCTGCAGTTTATTTCATTTCTGATGATTGGTGCTGGTTGGGCAGCCATGTTGGCAATGCCTTTCACTTTTGTTACCAATGCCCTGCAGGGATATGGACACATGGGTGCTTATCTGGGTCTTTTCAATGGAACGATTTGCATTCCTCAGATTGTAGCTGCCATCTGTGGTGGTGCTGTTTTGAGCCTGGTGGGTTCTCATCAGAGTGACATGATGATAGTGGCTGGTATCTTGCTGATATGCGGCGCTTTATCTGTTTCCTTCATCAAGGAAAAATAAGTAAGAAGATAAGTAAAATGTATTAAATTGCAAAAAATGTTGTGCAACCGATTGCGCAACCTTTTTGTGATTTTTGTGCAAAAAATGTTTGATTTTTCGATAATTAATATTACCTTCGCAGCGTAAATAATAACCTTTGTATCTTATGGTGTTTCATTTTAATATAGATTATAAAACTGTCTATGGCGAGGAACTCGTTTTGAATATGACAGTTGATGGGAAGGAGGTCCAGTATAAAATGGGGACTGAGGATGGCTCTCGCTGGTCATTCGATTGGGATGGTACCCCAAAGTCTAAGAACAATTCCTACTTTTACAGTGTAAGTAGAGATGGCTTTTGCACCAAGGCTGAATGGCAATTGGCGAAGCATCAGCTGAACTGTACGGCTGAGCGTGCCGGTGATTATACTTTGTATGACCGTTGGCATGATATTCCTGAGGATTCATACTTCTATAGCAGCGCCTTTACTGACTGCATTAACCATCAGCAGTTAGGCAAAGTGAAGGAGCATTCCTTTGCTAAGACGATCCGCCTGATTGTTCGTGCTCCACAACTTCGTGAGGGTGAACGTTTAGCAGTAGTAGGTTCTGATCCTGCACTCGGTGCTTGGGACAAAAACCATGCTCTTCCTATGGTTCAGCAGGCTTACAATGAGTGGACTGTTGATATCAATGTGGAGACTTTAGCTGTCAACTATCTGGAATTCAAGTTCGTAGCGCTCAATGAAAAGAAGGAATGTCTTTGGGAAACAGGTTACAACCGTTCTATTGAAATCCCTGAGATGAAGAGCGGTACGTTGATTTCTTATGAGTTGAGCCAGTCGTTCCTGGAGCGTTGGAACCGTAAGTTGGCGGGTACACTGGTGCCTGTCTTCTCACTCAGAAGTAAGAAGAGTGCCGGTATCGGTGATTTCGGTGATCTCAAGAGCATGATCGATCTGGTGGCTAAAACCGGTCAGAAGGTTCTTCAGCTTTTGCCTATCAATGATACGACTATCACGCATACCTGGACAGACTCTTATCCATATGGCTGTATCAGTGTCTTTGCTATTCATCCTCAGTATGCAGATCTTCTTGCATTACCAGAGTTGAAAGATGCCAAGAAGCGCGCTGAGGCTGAAAAGACGAGAGCAGAACTCAATGCGCTCCCTCAGATAGATTATGAGAAAGTAAATGATTTCAAGATAAACTATTTGCACCAAATCTTCGAACAGGAAGGAAAACAAATGTTAAAGAGTGCCGATTTTCAGGCATTTTTTCAGGAAACAGAACAGTGGCTTGTGCCTTACGCACAGTATTCTTACTTGCGTGACAAGTATGGCACTGCCGATTTCTCTCAGTGGCCAGACCATAAGGTATGGGATGAAGCTGAGCGTAAATCATTGAGCGATTCTAAGAGTAAAGCATACAAGGAGGTGGAATTCTTCTACTTCGTACAGTATGTATTAAATACACAGATGAAGGCGGCTCACGAGCATGCTAAGGCAAAGGGGGTTATTCTGAAGGGTGATATTCCTATCGGTGTAAACCGCTATAGCTGTGATGTGTGGGTGGAGCCTAAGTACTTCAATCTCAATGGACAGGCGGGTGCTCCACCTGATGATTTCTCTGCAAATGGCCAGAACTGGGGATTCCCTACTTACAACTGGCATGAAATGTTGAAGGATGGTTGCCAGTGGTGGGTTCGCCGCTTCCAGAACATGTCTCTGTACTTTGATGCTTACCGTATCGACCATGTACTCGGTTTCTTCCGTATTTGGGAGATTCCTGTAGATTCTGTTCACGGATTGCTGGGGCAGTTTGCTCCTGCGTTGGGAATGACGGTAGATGAGATTCGTTCTTATGGCCTTAATTTCCAGGAGGATAGATTCACCCGTCCTTTCATTACCGACTGGATTCTGAACCGCATGTTCCATGAGCGTGCTGACGAAGTGAAGGAGAAATATCTCGACCGCTTGGATGACGAGCGTTATCAGATGAAACCGGAGGTGAATAGCCAGCGCAAGGTGGAAGCTTTGTTTGAAGGTGCTACCGCTCAGAAGGATATCTGGCTCCGTGATGGTCTCTATGCTCTGATTAGCGATGTGCTCTTCGTTCGTGATCATCGTAATCCGGGATTGTTCCACCCACGTATCTCGGCTCAGTTTGATTTCATCTTTGAGTCACTTTATGATAACGACAAGGCTGCGTTCAATCGTCTTTATAATGATTATTTCTATCGTCGCAACAACCAGTATTGGTATGGTGAGGCGATGAAGAAATTGCCTAAGTTGGTTCAGGCTACTCGTATGTTGGTATGTGCCGAAGACCTCGGAATGGTGCCTGATTGTGTGCCATGGGTAATGAATGAGTTGAAGATCTTGAGCCTGGAGCTGCAGAGCATGCCTAAGGATCCTTCTGTGAAGTTCGGTCATCTGAGCCGTAATCCTTATCGCTCGGTTTGTACCATTTCAAGTCATGATATGCCTACCCTCCGTCAGTGGTGGGATGAGAATATCCAGCGTACTCAGGAGTATTATAATACGATGCTCTATCGTCAGGGTCCTGCTCCTCATCCGCTCCCAGGTTGGCTTGCCAAGGATATTATCTCACGTCATCTGACCTCTCCTTCTATGCTCTGTGTGTTGAGTATTCAGGATTGGCTTGCTATCGACGAGCATCTCCGCTTGCCTGATGCGAATGCAGAGCGTATCAATATCCCTGCTAATCCTAAGCATTACTGGCGCTATCGTATGCACCTTAATATCGAGGATCTGGCAAAGGATGCTGCTTTTATGAATCAGTTGACAGAAATGATTTCACAGGCTGGAAGAAACTAAGATTTCTTCAAAAGCATTGAAACGTTTCTCGTTAGTTTGAAATAGCTTTTGCTTAGAATTGAATGACTTTTAGTCAGTATTTTAGACAAAAGAATGAGGGGTGTGCAAACGTTTGCACGCCCCTTTTTGATTTATTGTATATTATAATATTGTATATTTCCAAGATTTTACTAATTTTGCAGTGTAGAAAACAATAGCAATAAATATGAAGAAAATCAGTATTTTACTTATGGGCTTGTTGCTCCCTATGTTTGCAGCAGCTCAGACCGTCAAGTCTCCTGACGGGAATGTTTCTCTGACCTTCTCCCTGACAGGTAATGGTCAGCCTACTTATGAGATGAGTTACAAAGGCAAGACTGTCTGTAAGCCTTCCCATCTCGGTTTGGAGTTGGCAAAGGATAAGCATGCCTCTAAGGGGATGGAAGAAACGGATTTGATGGATGGTTTTACCGAGACCGGTAGCAAGACTTCTACTTTTGATGAGACTTGGAAACCTGTCTGGGGTGAAACTTCCACCATTCGCAATCATTACAATGAGTTGGAGGTAAACCTCAATCAGGCTTCTTCCAATCGTAATATTACCATCCGTTTCCGTGTCTATGATTACGGTATGGGCTTGCGCTACGAGTTCCCTCAGCAGGAGTCTTTGAATTACTTCGTGATTCAGGAGGAGCATACTCAGTTTGCAATGGCTGGTGATCATACTGCATACTGGATTCCAGGTGATTATGATACACAGGAGTATGAGTATAACATCACTCCGCTGACAGGTATCCGTCCTATCATCGCTGCTAATCGTGAGAAATATAAGAGTAATTCTTCTACTACTGTTTTCTCTGATACGGGCGTGCAGACTTCCCTTCAGTTGAAGACGAAGGATGGTCTTTATATCAATATCCATGAGGCTGCCTGTCTGGATTATCCTACCATGCACCTCAACCTCGACGAGAAGAATCTCGTGCTTGAGTCTTGGTTGACTCCTGATGCTGTAGGTCGCAAGGGCTTTATCCAGACTCCATTCAATACACCTTGGCGTACTGTTCTCGTGAGTGATGATGCGCGTGATATGCTTTCTTGCAAGTTGACATTGAACCTCAATGAACCTTGCAAGATTGAGGATACTTCCTGGATTCACCCTACCAAGTATTGCGGTGTATGGTGGAACATGATTGTAGGTACCAAGACATGGAGTTATACGAATGATCTTCCTTCTGTTCGTCTGGGTGTTACTGATTATAGCAAGTGTAAGCCTAATGGTACTCATGGTGCTACCAATGAGGAAGTGAAGCGCTATATTGACTTTGCTGCAAAGAATGGTTTGCAGGAAGTATTAGTTGAAGGTTGGAACGAAGGATGGGAAGACTGGTTCGGTCATCAGAAACTGGATGTCTTTGATTTCGTAACTCCATATCCTGACTTCGATATCAAGATGCTCAATGATTATGCGCACTCTAAGGGTGTTAAGTTGATGATGCACCACGAGACCTCTTCTGCAGCACTCAACTATGAGCGTCATTTGGAAAATGCTTTCAACCTGATGAACAAGTATGGTTATGATGCAGTGAAGACTGGTTATGTGGGTGACATTATCCCAAGAGGTGAGTATCACTACAGCCAGTTGATGAATAATCACTATCAGCGTGTCATCGAGACTGCTGCTAAGCATCATATTATGGTGAACGCTCATGAGGCTACCCGTCCTACTGGTATTTGCCGTACATGGCCTAACCTGGTAGGTAACGAAAGTGCAAGAGGTACTGAGTATGAGGCATTTGGCGGTTCTGTTCCTTATCATACCGTGATGTTACCATTCACCCGTTTGCAGGGTGGTCCTATGGATTATACCCCAGGTATCTTCGAAACTAAACTTTCTGAGTGGAGTAACAATCAGAGTTATGTGCATTCTACTCTCTGCGGTCAGCTTTCTCTTTACCTCGTGATGTACAGTCCTTTGCAGATGGCAGCCGACTTACCTGAGCATTATGAGAAGTATGATGATGCCTTCCAGTTCATTCGTGATGTTGCTTGCGACTGGGATGATTCTAAGTATCTGGAGGCTGAACCTGCTAAGTATATTACTGTTGCTCGTAAGGCTAAGGGTACAAACAACTGGTTTGTTGGTGGCAAGACTGATGCTGCCCGTACTTCTGTTGTAAAACTTGATTTCCTCGATAAGGGCAAGAAGTATGATTGCGCGATTTATCAGGATGGCAAGAATGCTGATTATGAAAAGAACCCTAAGTCTTATCAGATTATTCACAAGACTGTGAAGAAGGGTGATGTTTTGAAGATTAAAGAAGCTCGTGGTGGTGGTTTTGCCATCTCATTGCTTGCAAAATAAACTTTAAAATTTTAACTGGTGTACTTTGGTTGTGAAATTCATGAAAAAACAGGGCTTTTATATTCGCCGTATTTTCTGTATTTCCGACCGGAATGGCAAGGTGGAATCAAATACGCTAAAAATGAGCGTGTTTGGTTCTGCCTATTTCTGCATAAAATACGCTCTTGTAGGTGTTTTATGCAAGAAAAAGATGGCATAATAGCTATTGTTTAGTTAAAAGTCTATATTTATACATGAAACAGAGAATAATTCTTGTTCGGATTTTCTCTCAATCTAGCAAAAACTTAACCGTATGAACATTAAAAATCAATTTTTAGTAGCCTTGACTGCTGTTTTAGTTCCCCATTCATTGATGGCACAAGGTGCTTTCAATGAAATGTCCTATTCTAAGGATAAAACTACTTTCTCTTTGAATTCACCTACAGCTTCTGTTGAAGTAGATGGTGTAACGGGTGCGACTCCTCAGGTTTCTTCCAGTGTAAAACCGAATGTGAAAATCCGTATTTATAAAGACGGTTTCACAGGAAAACCTATCAAAACCGTTAAGATGAAAAGCGTAGGTAAGGACCGATGGGAAGCTACCGTAAAGGGTGACTTGAAGGGAAAGTTCTATACTTTTGATATGGGAAAGGGTGAATGTCCAGGTACATTTGCTAAGGCTGTTGGCGTCAATGGTAATCGTGGAGCCATCATTGATCTGAGTCAGACCAACCCGGAAGGTTGGGAAAATGATGTGCGTCCTGCATTGAAATCGCCTGCTGATCTTATCATCTATGAGTTGCATTTCCGTGATTTTTCTATTTCTCCAACCTCAGGTTTGAAGTATAAAGGTAAGTATCTTGCTCTTACCGAACCAAAAGCTATTGAATATCTTAAGAAGTTGGGTATCAATGCAATACACTTCCAGCCTTGTTTTGATTTTGCTTCTGTTGATGAAACTAAACTGGACAAACCACAGTTTAACTGGGGCTATGATCCGAAGAATTATAATGTACCAGAAGGCAGTTATGCTACTGATCCATATAATCCTGCAGTTCGTATCAAGGAATTCAAGCAGATGGTGCAGGCACTTCATAAGGCAGGCATCCGTGTGATTTTTGATGCTGTATATAATCATACTTTCGACATCAACGGCAGCAATTTCCAGCGTACTTATCCTGACTATTATTATCGCAAGACTGTGGATGGTAAGTATTCTGATGGTTCTGGTTGTGGCAATGAGACTGCATCTGAAAGACCATTGATGCGTGAGTTTATGATAGAGAGCGTGAAATATTGGGTGAATGAATATCATATAGATGGTTTCCGTTTTGACCTGATGGGCGTGCATGATATCGAGACGATGAATCAGATTCGTGCGGCTGTTGACGAGATTGATCCTTCTATTTATATATATGGTGAAGGATGGAGCGCTGGAAACTGTGCTTATCCTACAGAGAAGTTGGCAGTGAAGGCTAATACGCCACAACTCCATGGCATCGGTGCTTTTAGCGATGATATGCGTGATGCTCTTCGGGGTCCTTTCTCTGATGATACCAAGGGCGCATTGTTGGCTGGTATTCCTGGAGAGGAGGAGAGCCTGAAGTTTGGTATCGTTGGTGGTATTGCCCATCCACAGGTGGATATGAATGAGGTAAATTACGACAAGAAACCTTGGACTAACAATCCTACTCAGCAGATTAGCTATGTTAGTTGCCATGATGATATGTGTCTGGTAGATCGTTTGAAGGCAAGTATTCCAGGCTTGAAAGATCCGTCTGTTTCTGAAAGTGACCGCTTGGCTGAGTTAATCCGCTTGGATTTGCTGGGTCAGACTGCAGTTTTCACTTCTCAGGGTGTACCGTTTATCTTGGCAGGAGAGGAAATGTTGCGTGACAAGAAGGGTGTTCACAACAGTTTTAATTCTCCTGATAGCATCAATCAGTTCAACTGGGATCATCTCAAGAAATATCCACAGGTTTTTGAGTATTATCGCAATTTAATCCAATTGCGTAAGAATCATCCTGCATTCCGTTTGGCTACTGCAGAAAAGGTACGTGAGCACCTGGAGTTCTTGCCAACTGTCAGTCCTGATGCTGTTAATCAGGTGAAGAATGAGGGCTGCCTTGTGGCTTTCATGCTCAAGAATCTGGAAGGCATAGACGCTTGGAAGAATATTATTGTCATCTTGAATGCAAACCGTGAGGCAAAGTCTGTCGCTATTCCTGAGGGTGAATATCATGTGGCTTGTTGCAATGGTATCATCAATGAGGAGGGTATCGGTATGCCTGTTAGTGGTAAGGAGGTCTTGGTAGATGCACAGTCAGCTTTGATTCTTTATGCTAAATAAGCATGAAAGTTGGCAATGATTCAAGATATCATCAAGAAAAATTCATTATAAAATATAATTTTACTAATGACTAAATCTATAAGAAAATGAGAAAAATATTTGTATCGTTAATGTTGCTTATGGGTACAATGAGCATGAATGCAGCGGTCTCTGTTGACCGCATTGAACCAACCAACTGGTATGTAGGTATGAAGGATGCTTCTCTCCAGTTGATGGTGTATGGTAAAGACGTGCGAAATGCGGATGTTGAGATTGATTATCCTGGCGTTCGCGTCGATTCTGTCGCAAAACTCGAATCTCCTAACTATCTCTTGGTTTATCTCAACTTAGAGGGTGCAAAGGCGGGAGAAATGACCTTGAAATTCAAGCAGGGTAAGTCTGTCAAGAAGGTGAAGTACCAACTGAAAGATCGTGAAATGGCTGGTGATAAGCGCATAGGCTTTAGCAATGAGGATGTACTCTATATGTTGATGCCTGACCGCTTTGCAAATGGCAATCCTAAGAATGATGCTTTCAAGACTATGAGAGACAAGACTTGCGACCGTAAGGCACCAAGTCTTCGTCATGGTGGTGACCTGGAAGGTATCCGCCAACATTTGGATTATTTCAACCAACTGGGTGTTACCGCATTATGGTTTACTCCAGTATTGGAGAATGATAGTCCTAATGATGGCAAGAACAGTACTTATCATGGTTATGCTACTACCAATTACTATCGTGTAGATCCTCGTTTCGGTACCAATGCTGAATACAAAAAGTTGATTGATGAGGCTCACCAGAAGGGATTGAAGGTGGTGATGGATATGATTTTCAACCATTGCGGTTTTGAGCATCCTTGGGTTGCTGATATGCCATCCAAAGACTGGTTTAATACTCCAGAGTGGCTTCTTCCTGAATACCAGACTCCTGAACATCTGAAAAAGATAGGTACTATGGATGGAGCACGCACCGTGAATGATATGTATAAGCAGACCAGCTATAAGTTGACGCCGGTTTTGGATCCTTATGCCAGCAAAGTTGACTTTAAGGAGACTGTAGATGGCTGGTTTGTGCCTTCTATGCCAGACTTGAATCAGCGCAACCCACATGTCATCAAATACCTTATACAAAATAGCGAGTGGTGGATTGAAACAGTTGGTATAGATGGTATTCGCATGGATACTTATCCATACGCAGACCGTGATGCCATGGCTTTGTGGATGAAGACGCTGGATCAGGAATATCCTAACTTTAATACCGTAGGTGAAACTTGGGTAACAGAGCCTGCTTATACGGCTGCTTGGCAGAAAGACAGCAAACTGTCAGAGAAAAACAGTTATCTGAAGACTGTCATGGACTTTGCCTTCTACGATCGTATCAATAGTGCCAAGAAGGAAGAGACGGATGATTGGTGGAATGGAATGAATCGTATCTACAATGTATTCTGCTACGATTATCTCTATCCTAATCCGAAGAGTGTGATGGCATTTGTGGAAAATCATGATACCGACCGATTCTTGGGTGAGGGAAAAGACTCATTAGCTTTGAAGCAGGCGTTGGCACTTCTTCTGACAGTCAACCGTACTCCTCAACTCTATTATGGTACTGAGGTTCTGATGAATGGTACTAAGAGTGTTACCGATGGTAATGTTCGTAAGGACTTCCCTGGTGGATGGACTGGTGATCAGCATAATGCTTTCACAGCAGAAGGAAGAACGAATGCTGAAAACCAGATGTTCAACTGGTTGAGCAATCTCTTGCATTGGCGTCAGGGAAATGAAGTGATTACTAAGGGAAAGCAGACTCAGTTCTGTCCTCAGAATGGTGTTTATGTCATTGCCCGTCAATACAAGGGTAAGAATGTGATGACCATTATCAATGGTAAGAATGAAGCCAACGAACTCAATGTGAGCCGTTATGCAGAGATTATCGGTTCTCATGACAAGGCTACGGATGTTACAAACGGTCGCTCCGTTCTTATCAACAAGAACGTGAAGCTCCGTCCTCGCCAGAGCATGATTCTTGAGTTCTAAAACGCAAGTATATTCCTACATGAACGTTCCTAGAGTTGCAAATTTACACTTCTAGGAACGTTTTTTTTCTTGATAAAAATTCTTTCGTTTCATTTTTTCTTCGTACTTTTGCAAGCAGAAGTTTAAAAACTTAATAAAAATGTTTGGAGAAATCGGAAAGTGGCTATTAGATATATCTAAATATTTAATAACGGGCTATGTTTTAGCCAAAATGTTTGGTCAAGAAGACTCAACATGGGTTGTAATAGGTGCAGTTGTAGTTGCGGCATTGCTGTTTGCCTTAGGATTGTACTGTTTACGAAAGGACAAAGATAAAAATAACAAAAAGAAAGGAAAATAATTATGGATACTGGATTATTTATTATGTATGGCTTTTTGGTGCTTTTGGCAGCAGGAATATTTATTTATGCCAAAATTGATGATCGCAAAGAACAGAAAAGGCAATAAGTATGGATGCAGGATTGTTAAGTATGTATGTCGCTCTTATGCTTTTAGGCTTAGGAATGATAGTATTTTCCAAAATTGAAGATAATAAGAAAGGGAAGTAAAATGAGTAATGGATTATTAGTGATGTATGTCTTTTTCGCTTTAATTATTGCTGGTTCTTTAATCTATTCAAAATGGGAGGATAAGCATCAGCAACAAGAGCAATAAATGGTGATTAGATACATTCTTTCTATAATAAGCATTTTTTTCATAACCTTGAGCAGTTTTGCACAAGGTGGGCTGCCTAGTCGCTATAACGTAAGCTATCTCAATATGGCTGCAGGTATGCCGAATAATTTTGCTGATGATATCTTTCAGGACTCTTACGGCTTCGTATGGATCAGTACGCATGGTGGTGGACTGGTACGCTACGATGGTTTCAATTTCATGAACTTCGGTTTGGGGTCTGTAGGAATCAGTCTGCGAAGCAACAGTTGCCGTAATGTCTGCGAAGATCCGTTCAAGCGCCTTTGGGTGGCTTTCGAGGAAGGTCCGCAGGTGCTCGACCTCAAAACGATGCAGCCTGTTGTTCCACCTTGTGAGAACAGCCAGGTAGAGGCACAACTCAACAAAGTATTCAAGAACCTTTGCACCCGAATATATTGTGATGCAAAGGGCAATATATGGATGCTGTCTGTCAACCAGCTTACCCGTTTTGGCTTTAACGAAAAGGGCGAGGTGAGCAGCGTCTTGTCCACATCCTATCCTTATAATGCTCCCGACCTCGGAATCTGTGATGTCTATCGCAGAGGAACGGTTGTATTATGCAACAATGGAGTGGTGAGCGAGTTCTCAGTGAAGAACAATCAGCTCGTGGCAAAGAACATCTCATCCCTGTTCCCTCCGCTCGAAGGTCGGTATGGGGGGGCGCTTATTTATTATCATAGCAAGATATGGATGGGTACGAATCGCGGATTGCTTAATAGTGGCAAGCAGGAATTCCATTGCTCTGCTACCGACCATTCGCTCCAGCACGAAGTAGTGACGAGCCTTGCCGTTTCTCCAGATGACAAACTTCTGGTAGGAACGCTCTGTGGCGTAGATATCTTCAATGATAAGACCGGAGAGATAGAACATTGGAATACTGCTACGGCTGTGAATCCGCTGAGCAGCAACTTTATCAACAGTCTTTTCTCAAAGAACGGACAGATATGGGTAGGCTCTGAGACGGGTGGTGTTACCAAGCTGGCTCCACGTCAGCTGAATTTGGAATTCTACCGTCACGACCCCGCCACCCCGGGCAGTATCTCTCCTAATGCTGTCAATGCCATGTATGCGGCAGCCGACGGAACCCTGTGGGTAGGAACAGTAGAGGGAGGTCTCAATGCCTTGACTCCAGGCAGCATGAACTTTGTTCATTATACGGTGGCAAATTCCGGTTTGCCGCATAATACCGTCTCGGTTCTTGCAGCCGATAACCGCAATCAGCTCTGGATTGGTACCTGGGGAAGGGGCTTTGCTGTGATGAATCTCAGTCAGCCGGACAAGATTATTCCTCTGGTGATAGATGCTAAGCATCAGCATTTACTTAACTTTGCCGGTGCTTTGGCTTACGATCCTATCAATGATGGTATGTGGCTCGGAACCAATGACGGTCTCTTCTTCTATGATATGAAGCGCCGCCAACTCATCGAACCTTTCAGGGGATGCCTGAATGTGCGCGGCTGCATCGGTTCTCTGATAACCCGAAAGGGCAAACTCCTGATGGGTTGTGTGCGGGGAATGGTAGAGGTCGACCTCAAGTCGCGTGCTCATGGCAAGGGCGATTTCGCTGTAACGTATCATCAGTATAAACTCGACAATCCGAAGAGTGGAGTCTTCGATAAGATATTGTCTTTCTGCCAGGCTAAGGATGGAAAGATATGGATGGGCAGTAACGGCTACGGTCTGTATTGCTATACCAGCGATAAACACGGAAAGACTCAAGTGAAGTCGTATACCACCAATAACGGACTTGCCAACAATATCGTGAAGGGTATTGTAGAGGATAACCAGGGTATGCTGTGGATAGCTACCGATAACGGACTCTCTATCTTCAATCCGAAGACCGAGGCATTCTGCAGTTTCTCCCGTGAAGACGGTCTGATCAGTTCGCAGTTCTATTTCAATGGAGCCATCCGCAATGCCAAGGGCGAGATATTCCTGGGCACCGATGCGGGTATGATGGCTGTAAAGGGCATAAACCGTTCTGTGCATCAGACGGGTAAGTTGTGCTTTACCGAACTTTTGGTAGATAACCAGCCTGTCTTTGCCGGCAGCGATTATCTGGAAGAAGACATTTCTGTCGCCAGAAAGTTACGTATCCATGAGAGTGATAAGTCGTTTACCCTCTTTTTCTCAGCGCTCAATTATGGCAGCGAGACACAGGGCGTGTACCTTTATCGCATGAAGGGATACGAGAATGAGTGGGTTCAGCTCAAGGCTGGTCAGCATAGTGTGCGTTATTCCACTCTGCCGGCTGGAGACTATAAGTTTGAGGTGAAATATATCCCATCTATCAATTCCGACAAGGAGCAGGTGATCTCTGTAGAAGTTCAGATTACTCCTTATTTCTGGAAGAGCTGGTGGTTTGTTACCCTTATTATAATAGGTATCATTGCCTTGCTCCAATATGCTTATGTGCGCCGTCTCAACAAGATGCGCGAAGAGGAAGTTGAGGCTTTGTACCGTCCTATCGAGGCAGCGATGAAGGAAAGTGATGAACCTGAAAAGCTGCAGAGTCGCATCCAGATGATTCTGCAGAACCAGAAGCGTTATCAGGACAGTCAGAAGAAGAGCATTGAGGTTGACAGGAAGATGGTAGAGGAGAATATGCGTCCATTCATGGAAGAAGTGATGGATGTGTTGGAGAAAAACTACGATAATTCTGAGTTCGGAGTTCAGGAACTGGCAGATGCCTTGGGCATATCCCGCAGTGTGCTGAGCAAGAATCTCTCCCAGGAGACAGGCTTGCCAACAGCCCAGTTTATCCGCAACTACCGTCTCGACATCTCGCGCAAGATGATGGCTGATAAAACTTCCAACCGAAATATCACGGAGATAGCCTACCGTGTAGGCTTCAACGATCCGAAGTATTTCACCCGTTGCTTCACCAGGCAGTTTGGTATTTCGCCAACTGCATATAAGGATCAGTTGGATTCTTAGGGTTCAGATATGGCATTGTTCTCCTTGGATTCTTTGAAGAAATAATGTTCCAGGATGTGATAATTTGTTAAGTAAGCAAAATAAAATCATGGGGTTGCTTGATATAAGTCAAGTAACCCCTTGTTTTGTGTGTGTGGGTACACAACTGGTGGATAAGCACGTAATATCCCTTAAAAATCCACTATTTATGCGTTTGTCCACCTATAAAACCCATTTGTCCACCCAATATAATCTGATTAATTGTACTTTTGCCACTGTAAATGGATTTAAAATTTTTAAATAACCTATATTATAGTAACAAAATAACCTAAAAGCATTAAGTTATGAAGATAAGAAAAACTTTGCTTTCGTTTGCTTGGGCTATCATGGTGGCATTAAGTTTCACTGCTTGTGGTGATGACTGGGGCCGGCAGGACGATCCTGCTGGCGGACAGATTTACCCATCTAAGACAACAGTGGCAACTTATGACTTTGAGTATTCAGAAGAGAAACCTGAGTATTCAGACATGATCAGTCACGATGAGTCATGTGAGGTGACCAATGATGAGACCCTCGCAAGTAATGTATTGCACATCAATGGTAAGGGTGGTGCCAAGATTGCCAATCCTTTCAATGGTGTGAAGTTGCAAAATGGTGCTGCCATCACTTTCGCTGTAAAGATTGATGCAGCCGTAGCTGAGGACGGAACAGTCGCAGATGTTGACTTGACACGCCCTCTTATCTCATTTGGTTCAGATGAGAAGGATGCAGCTGGTAATGATATCAGTGCTCGCTTCTATATCACTGCCAATGGTCAGGTGGTTTACAACAAGCCTACCCAGTTGCAGAGTTTGAACCTGAATGAGAATGACCCTTCTTCTGTGAAGACAGGTATTCTCTCTCCTAACGAGTGGCATTTCGTAGCCCTTCAGCTTTCTACTGAAGGTTACCAGCTCTACGTTGATGGTAAGAAGAGCCTTTCTGGTTATCAGACATCATCAAGTGCTACTTCTTTCCAGTACAAGACCTTGGTTGATTCCATCAACTCTTTACCTTATATATATATAGGTGGAGACAGCAAGTTGACAGCCGAAGAGACCAACACCGTATCTATCGACAATGTTACCCTGATCCGTAACATGATGGAAGAGAAGGATTGGAACAAGACCATTGGTGGTAATGGTGGTGGTGATGAAGCTTTCAAGAATGTAGAGTTTGTGAAGGAGGATGGTACTCCTACTACCGAAATCGGTACTTCTGATTGCTCTGCTGCTTGGTGGACTAGCTTCTCTGACTACTATCGTATTCCTGCAAATGGTTCTATCCACTTGAAGTTTACCAACCATACATCAGGTGCTGGCAACTGGAACAACTGGAACCTCTGTTTGAGTACAGATGATGTACGTAATGGTGGTAATTATTCAGAGTATTTTGTTATCCGTAGCGATGCATTTGGTTGGGGTAGTTCCTATGCCTCTGGAAAGTGGGATAATGAAGGTTATCCTGCCAATGATGATGAATGGGCTGTGTTCCGTCAGAATATGGAGGGTGCCAAGGTAGATATGACCATTTCCCGTTCTGGTACAGATATCAAGGTAGTAGCAGTGGCAACCTGTACAAATGGCAAGGTTTACACCGAAAGATTCACTGCTCCTTGCAATGATGCCAATGAGGTTCTCCGTGCCTTCCTGATTGTTGATGGTTCTTATCTTGTCATGGATACCAACGAGTGTCAGGCACAGACTGCTGTAGAAGTTACAACCAGCGAAATCGGAACTTCTGATTGCTCAGCCGCTTGGTGGACACAATTCTCTGATTATTTCCAGATTCCTTCCGGTGCTTCATTGCACCTCGGTTTCACCAACCATACATCAGGTGGTGGTAACTGGAACAACTGGAACCTCTGTGTCAGCACCGATGATGAGCGTGCTGGTGGTAATTATTCAGAGTATTTTGTTATCCGTAGCGATGCATTTGGCTGGGGTGGTTCTTATGCCTCAGGAAAGTGGGATAATGAAGGTTATCCAGCCAATGATGATGAGTGGGCTGAGTTCCGCCAGAATATGGAGGGTGCCAAGGTGAATATGACCATTTCCCGTTCTGGTACAGACATCAAGGTGGTAGCTGTAGAGACTTGTACTAACGGCAAGGTTTACATCGAGAGATTTACTGCTCCTTGTAGTGATGCCAATGAGATGCTCCGTGCCTTCCTGATCGTTGATGGTTCTTATCTTGTGATGGATCCTGCAGCTTGCTATATTGGAAAGCCTTTGTATTAAACGGAGGTTGAACTTCAACAATAACATTAATAGAATAAACAATGAACAATAACATATTGCATAAGTTTTTCTTGACCCTGACACTGGTGCTCCTTACTTTAGGAGCATCAGCACAGGTTACCGTATCTGGTAATGTGTCAGATGAATCGGGTGAGCCTATCATCGGTGCTACTGTTATGGAAGCATTGACAACCAATGGTGTTGTTACTGATTTCGACGGTAACTTCAAGATTCAGGTGAAGAACGAGAACGCTACTTTGAAGATTTCCTATATCGGTATGATTGCTCAGAACATCCGTGTTGGCAATCAGCGTAATATCAAGGTGGTTCTCAAGGACGAAAGTCAGAAAATCAATGAGGTCGTAGTCGTTGGTTACGGTCATCAGAAGAAGGAGAGTGTCGTAGGTGCTATCTCTCAGGTAAGTGCCGATGACCTCTTGAATACTCCAACAGCCAACGTAACACAGGCTATTGCCGGTAAGATTCCAGGTGTCGTAACAACCCAGGTATCTGGTGCTCCTGGTGCCGATGATGCAACTATCAACATCCGTGGTCGTGCAACCTTCGCTGGCGACGGTGCTCCATTGGTAATGGTAGATGGTGTAGAGCGTGCTTTCTCTCAGGTTGCTCCTGATGATATCGAGAGTATCTCTGTATTGAAGGATGCTTCTGCTACAGCCGTTTATGGTGTGCGTGGTGCGAATGGTGTCATCCTCGTTACTACCAAGCGTGGTAAGGATATGAAGCCAGAGGTTAGCTTGACAAGCAACTTCATGTGGGGTACTCCAACCCGTAAGCCTCACTACTTGAACTCTTACGACTCTGTTACTCTCCTCGAGGAGGCTCTGAAGAATGATGGTCTTCCATCACAGTACTCTGCTTCTGATATCGAGATGTACCGCAAGAGCTGCGCCGGTGAGTTGACAGGTGCTGATGCGCTTCTCTATCCTAATGTAGATTGGTATGATGAGGTGCTCAATAACTGGGCTCCATCTCAGCGCTATAATGTAAGTGTACGTGGTGGTACGAAGCGTATGCGCTACTATGTATCTGGCGAAATCTACAACCAGGGGTCTCTGATCAAGAACCTCAGCCAGGATGCATACGGCAACTCTTCAAGCCCTGGTTACAACCGTTACGCTTTCCGTGCCAACATGGACTTCTTCCTCTCTAAGGATCTGACATTCAGCGTAAACTTCGGTACCCGTTTCGAGAACCGTCATGGTTCAAACACCAACGAGAGTTCTACCAACTATGATATCTTCGCACGTATCAACCATACTCCAGGTTGGATCTTCCCTGTATCTTACGAGGTACAGAATGGTGAGACAACCAAGACTCTCTATGGTGGTACTGCCGTATATCAGGACAATGTGGTAGCTGCTCTTTCAAAGGGTGGATACTATCGTGGAACCAATACCATCAATGAGACCAACTTCATTGCAGACTACAAGATGGACTGGTTGACTCCTGGTCTTTCAGCCCGCGGTATGGTTTCATTCGACTATGACTCTTATTATAAGAAGACATTCGGTGCAGCTTTTGCAACCTATGAATTGAACGACCGCAACAACTTTACAAGTGCAGATGCTTATACCAAATATAATGTAGATGGCGACCTGGCTTACTCTAAGGGTTCTTCTACAACTTACAAGCTCTATATGGAGGGTCAGATTAACTACGCCCGCAAGTTTGGTAAGCACGATGTTACCGGTATGGTACTTTACAACCAGAACGACTACCGTTACAACTCAGACCTGGCTAAGCGCTATCAGGGTCTCGTAGGTCGTGTAACTTACGGCTATGATGACAAGTATCTCGCTGAGGTTAACGTTGGTTACAACGGTTCAGAGAACTTCCTCAAGGGCAAGCGCTTCGGTTTCTTCCCTGCATTCTCACTCGGTTGGCGTGTAACTCAGGAAGAGTTTATGAAGCCAACTGAAAACTGGTTGAACAACTTGAAGATCCGTGCATCTTACGGTGAGGTTGGTAACGACGTATATACCGTAGGTGGTGTGGCTCAGCGCTTCCTCTATGAGGAGAAGTGGAACCAGATTTCCAACGATTACTACTTCGGTAATACTGGTAAAACCGGTATTTTCGAAAGCCAGTATCCTAACTATGGTGTAACATGGGAGCGTGCCAAGAAGTTCAACGTAGGTCTTGAGTTCGGCTTGTTCAACGGTATGCTGACCGGTAACTTCGACTACTTCGTTGAGAACCGTAACGATATCCTGACCGAGTACTTGAGCCGTCCACAGTGGGTAGGTGTAACAATGGCAGCCGGAAACCTCGGTAAGACCCAGAACAAGGGTTACGAGTTGGAACTTCATCACTTCAACCACATCGGTAAGGACTTCACCTATAATATCGGTGCAACCTTCTCTCATGCAGCCAACAAGATCAAGAATATGGATGAGCCTGCTTACAAGACCGCTTACCGCAAGCGCGAAGGTCACCCAATCAACCAGTACTTCGGTCTGGTATGCGAGGGCTTCGTAACACAGGCAGACTTGGATAATCCTAACTTCCCTGTATCAACCTACGGAAACGTAAAGGTTGGTGACCTGAAGTACAAGGATATGAATAACGATGGCTTCATCGATGACCGTGATGAGACATTCATCGGCTACAGCGATATTCCAGAGAACACATACGCTCTGACACTCGGCGCCAACTATAAGGGCATCGGTTTCGAAGTAATGTTCCAGGGTGTAGATCATGTATCCCGTTACTATGACAGCGATGCGATGTTCGCCTTCCAGAACAACGGTAAGGTAAAGGATATCCACCTGAACCGCTGGAACCCTGCAAAGAGCGAGGCAGAGAACCTGGCAACAGCAGAATATCCATTGCTCCATTACGGAAGCAACGGTGACCACAACCAGCGCCAGAACTCATTCTTCCTGAAGAACGGTTCATTCGTCCGTCTGAAGAACATCGAGTTGAGCTATACATTCCCTAAGGAGTTGATTAAGCATGTCGGTATGAGCAATGTTCGCTTCTACATCAATGCCAATAACCTCTTTACATGGGATCATCTCGACGACTTGGTTGACCCAGAGAGTAACGGTTCAAACCGTTATCCACTCTTGAAGACCGTCAACGTAGGTTTCAATGTCGTATTCTAATTCAAGAACATTCAAAAAGAATCGAAAATGAAGAAATATAGTATATTTGCTTTGGCGCTCGTTATGGGAGCAATGACGCTCACCTCTTGCGAAGACGCCTTCGGCAATTTCCTCGACAAGCAGCCAAGCAATGAGTTGACAAAAGCTGAGGTGTTGGGTAACTTCACTCTGTTGGAAGAGAACCACAACGATACTTACAACTTCCTGCTTCACGGTGCCAACCGCGTGAACAACTCATGGATGGATGCTGCTACCGATCTGGCAGAGTCAAGTATCGGTACATCAGGTACACGTACCACATTCAATATCGGTAACTATTATGGTGGTGGCGGTGCAGCAGAGCTGACTTCTCCTTGGGAGAGTCGCTATCGTGGTATCCGCAAGTGCAATATCACCATCAACACATTGCAGCAGGACACAGAGAACAAGCTTCGCCCTGCAGATCTTGACGTAGAACTTTACAATTCACGTAAGGCAAACTATATTGCAGAGGCCCGTTTCCTCCGTGCCTATTTCTACTGGGAACTGTTCCTCCGTTACGGTCCGGTGCCATTGGTTACAACCGAGCTCGACCCTAACGGTGACCTGATGACAGGTTATACAGAGCGCCCTGACCTCAAGACCTTCATGGATTATCTCTTCAAGGAGGTAAAGGAATGCGAGAGCAGTCTGAAGACTTACGCAGAGACCAACGATGCTACCTATGCAGGCGAGGTGAACCAGCCTACAGCACGTGCCCTCTATGTTCGCATGATGCTCTACATGGCAAGTCCACGCTACTCTGCACAGAGCGGTGTTACCTGGCAGCAGGCTGCTGACGCAGCTGCGAGCTTCATCGCTGACTATGGTGAGAACTATAAGTTGGAAGATCGTACCAACGGAGGTGTAGCTGCCTACAACAATGCCTGGTTGCTCAACACTTATACTGACAAGAACCCTGAGGTTATCTTCTTCCGCAACGATGTAGCCATCGGCTGGAGCGGTATTTCTACCGATACTCCTGTAGGTGAAGGTGGACAGGGTGGTCTTTGCCCAAGCCAGAACCTCGTGGATATGTATGATATGGAAGATGGTTCAGCTCCTTTCAAGCAGTATGATGCAACAGGTGCTCCGGTTTATGTAAACGGCAAGCCTACCATCAACGAAGAGAGCGGTTATACAGAGCAGAAGATGTGGAAGAACCGTGATCCACGCCTCGCAGCTACCATTCTTTACAATGGTTGTGAGTGGGGTCAGGCTACCAGCACCAAGACCAATGTCATTGATGTGGTTTATGGTCATCGCGATAATCCTATCGGTAACCAGAATGCTACTCCAACAGGTTACTATGTACGCAAGTATATTCCTGAGACCATCCTGAGCAGTAACCACAGCGGTACAGCCAAGCGCCTCTGGAAGATCTTTACCTATAGCGAACTGCTTCTGAACTATGCTGAGGCATTGAACGAGGCTGACTATGCACGCAACAAGACACAGGTTTGCAACCTGCTCGACCAGATTCGTCATCGTGGCGGTATCATCGGCAATGTTGCCGATCGTGCAGACTTGAATTCCCAGACAGCTATGCGCAATTTCATCCACAAGGAGCGTACCATCGAACTCGCTTTCGAGGAGCACCGCTGGTGGGATGTACGTCGCTGGAATGTGGCTGGCGAAGCACTCGGCCGTGATATCTATGGTGTAGATGTGGCAGCAGATGGCACTATTACCCGTAAGGTAGCCCAGCAGCGCAAGTGGCAGGACAAGTTCTACCTCTATCCAATCCCAGAGGCTGAGGTTTGGAAGATTGGTCAGGACTTCCAAAACGATGGTTGGAAAGAATAACTCTTTTAATGATAGAATCGTATGAATAATATTCAGAATATATATAATAAGGTATCTTCATCAAGCAAAGTCTTGATGCTGAGTGCACTTCTCTGTGCTTCAAGCTCTGTCTTGGCACAGGAGCAGGTGCTCAAAGGCCGAATCGTCAACAGCCAGGGTGATCCAATCCCTGGAGCTGTTGTCAACGTGGCAGAGGAAAGCCGCATAGCCCTGACCGATAAGGATGGCTACTTTACATTAAAGAAGGTAACTCCTAGCGATGAAATCTGCGTAAGTAGCGTAGGTTACAAGAATGCGCAGGAGAAGGTGACCACTTTTGACGGCACATACGTCATCAAGATGGAAGATGATACTGACGAGTATGAGCATCTCGCTCCTGTTCCTTTCGGCGAGCAGAAAAAGAAAATCTTGACTGATTCCCGTTCGGTTGTTTCAGGCGAGGAATTGCAGAAGCATCCTGTTACCATTCTTCAGAATGCCTTCACCTCAACACTGAATGGTGTGCAGACCTACGAGTGGTCTTCTGAGCCAGGATGGTCGGAGAGTTTCCTCTTTATCCGTGGTATCCGTACCACCAACCAGAGTGCCCGTTCTCCACTGATTATCGTGGACAACGTAGAGCGTGACCTCTCCTTCCTCGATGCTTATCCTATCGAGAGCATCACCGTACTGAAGGATGCTGCCGCTTCTTCTATCTATGGTATGCGTGGTGCCAATGGTGTGATTATGGTTACTACCAAGCGCGGTAATGCCGGTAAGACTAAGATTGATTTCACTCAGGAAGTCGGTTTCCAGACCCTCGCCAACAAGATGGAGGTTCAGAACTCTTACAACATGGCGATGACCCGTAACCAGGTACGCTATCTGAGCGGTATGGATCCGATGTACACCCAGGATCAGCTCGACAACTACAAGTATGTATGCAACGGTGGAAAGTTTGCTGACGATGATATCCGCAAGTATCAGTACTTCAATACATCTTGGGCAGACCAGTTGTATCGTGAAGCTGCACCGCAGTATCGCACCAACCTGCAGATTAGTGGCGGTAATCAGCGTGCCCGCTACTATGTAAGCTTCTCTTATCTGCGCCAGGAGGGTATGTGGAATACCGAGGGTACTGAAATGAATGATGGTTACAGCACACAGCACGTACTGAACCGCTGGAATCTCCGTTCTAACATCGATATCGATGTATCCAAGTATCTGAACGTATCTCTCGACTTGGGTGGACGTATTGATAACATCTCTCAGCCTACTGAGGGCGTGTTCAACCTCGTTACCTTCGGTGTAATCGAGGCAAACCCTATGGCTCCTACCCATAACCCTGACGGAAGTATCTATTCTTCATCTACAGCCAACAACCCAGTACGTTACCTGGGTGGTTCCGGTTTGGAGAAGAACCGCCGCCGTAACTTGTATTCTACCTTGAATGCCAAGTACGATTTGAGTCCTGTATTGAAGGGCTTAGGCTTGTTCGGTACAGTCAGCTTCGATGCATACGAGACTTTCGAGTCAACACAGACTGCTCAGATGGATTCATGGAACTACGACTACGAAAACCTGGCGGTTACCGATGTCAGCCAGTTCAAGTATACCAAATATACAACCAAGGCAGCTTTGAGCAACCCATCAGCTAATCAGCGTGGTTACTACTACAACCTGAATCTGTTTGGTGGTGTAAGTTACAAGAACAGTTTCGGTAAGCACAATGTAGATGCCCGTGCCTTTGCCCGTTACTACCGTAATGAGGAAGCCGGTTCAGATTACTCAACCCAGCAGAGTGCATCTTCAAACCGCTATCTGGCATACAACTTCCAGGGAACATACGACTATGCTAACAAGTATATCGCCTCAGTCAACCTCTCTCGTATGGGATGTGATAACTTCTCACCAGACGACCGTTGGGGAACCTTCTGGGGTGCATCTGCAGGATGGGTACTCTCTGAGGAATCCTGGATGAAGAAGCTTGGCTTTGTCAATCTTCTCAAGCTCCGTGCTTCTTATGGTGAGGCAGGTCAGTCATCTACAGGTGCAGGCCGTTACCCATATCAGAGTATCTATGGTACAGCTACCGGTTATGGTTTCGGTTATAACGGAACTCTTGTGAATGGCTATGCTGAGAGCAAGACCGGTAATGCCAACAGTAAGTGGGAAATCTCCAAGATGGTAAACCTCGGTATTGACTGGAACCTCTGGAACAGCAAACTCTATGGTAGCTTCGATATCTTCAAGGAGTGGCGTTCTAACATCCTGGTATCCCGTTCAACCGTGCCAGAAACCATACTTGGTGTGCCTGTAGCACAGGATTCATACGGTAAGGTTGAAAGCCGCGGTTACGAACTCGTTCTCGGACATCGTGGTAATATCGGTAAGGATTTCAAGTACTTCATCGAGGGTCAGCTTACCTTCAATACCAACAAGATTACCGACATCGATGAAACTGCACCAGATGTAGAGTGGCAGCGCAAGGCAGGTCATAGAATCTATGACAATACTTCGGTAGCCGAACTCTATGAGCAGGCTCAGACAGGTACCAACCGTGTGGGTGGATGGAACATCTATAAGTTCGACCAGTGGGCTTCTGATCCTAACCTGATTGCTACATCAGCAGAGGATGCTAAGGCTCATCCGGAGAAGTATCCATACAACAGTTTCTCTAATGGAGCACAGCAGTTGGGTACAGCGGTGTTCAAGGATATCAATGGTGACCGCGTGATCGACTCAAAGGATATGGTACCAGATTCATACACCATCATTCCTGAGATGATTCCTACCTTCAACTTCGGTTTCGAGTACAAGGGCTTCGATGCCCGCATGATTGTGAATGCTTATCTCCGTCGCTCTGTATTCCTTTCACCAGCTATCAGCTACAGTGGTTGGAGTAACATGGGTACCCATGAGGTAACAAAGGCTTGGGGTTACTATACTGATGACCCTTCTGATCCTCGCAACGTGAATGCTACTTATCCACGTCCTGTTTATAATGGATTCGATGCAGTTGATTCCGACCGTGCTACAGGTTCTTACCAGAACAACATCTGGGTACGTAATGGTAACTTCTGGTCTATCCGTAATATCGAGGTAGGTTACTCTTTGCCATCTAAGTTGATTTCTAAGTTGTGGATGACTAAGTGCCGCGTTTACTTCAGCGCTTACAATATTGCCACCTTCAGCAGTCTGCCAGATGATGTAGACCCAGAGAAGCCATTGAGCTACTGCTGGTGGTATCCAAAGACAAAGTCATTTACATTTGGTATTAACATTGGTTTCTAATCAATTTTATCAAAAACGAATATGAAAAAGATATTAGTTAATATATCATTGGCGATGCTGGCTGTAGGAGGTATGACCTCCTGCAGCGACATCCTCGATAAGGAAGTCGACTTGACTTATACCGACGAGAACATCTACAGCAACTACGACCGTACCCGTGGTGTCTTGGCAAATGCCTATACCTATTTGCCTGATGCCTTTGCGGGATATACTGATGGTCAGTTCCGTGCAGCTTCTCGTGACTGTATGACCGATAATGCCCTTTCTTACTGGAATGTGCATTACTATCACAGTGTGTTGAACGATTCATACGATGCAAAGAACCACTGGTTTGCCAATAGTTATTGGAGCAACGACCTGAAGGGCATCCGTGTCTGCAACGACTTTATTTCAAAGGTACGTGAGAGCGTAATCGGAAATGCTGAGAAAAGCGGTGACGACAACAAACTCTGCGACCGTTACAAGGCAGAGGCGCGTTTCATTCGTGCCATCCTTCATTTCGATATGATTGGCTATTTCGGTGCAGTGCCTATCGAGGATCATGTGTTGGATAATGCAGAGGCTGCTTCTATTGCCCGTACTCCAGCTCCTGAAGCATTGAAATGGGTTGCTGATGAATGCGATGCCATCATCAAGAGTGGCGCACTCCCATTCCGTTACAGCAATGAAAATGAGAACTGGGGACGTATCAATGGTGCTGCTGTCTATGCATTGAAGTCAAGAGCATTGCTCTATCGTGCTTCTGCACTGAACAATCCTACAAATGATGTTACCTGGTGGCAGGAAGCTGCTGATGCAGCCCTCGCTTTCATCAATGCCAACAAGAGTTCTGCCAACCCTTATCGTCTGTACACTACAAGCGATAACAATCCTAACAAGAACTATTATGAGTGCTTCACCAGTACCCCTCATCTGAATCCTGAGTATATCCTCAGCCGCGCTGAGTGGAATACACGAGAAATTGAGATGTTCAATACTCCTTGTGGCTTCTCCGGTAATGTGAACTCTACCGGTCGTGTAAACCCTACACAGAATCTGGTTGATTCTTACGAGACCATCAATGGTCTTCCTATCGACCAGGATCCTTCTTACAACGACCAGGATCCATACAAAAACCGTGACCCACGTCTGGAACAGACCATCTTCCACCAGGGAAGTATCTGGGGTGACAAGAGTCAGGACGAGGAGCGTGCCGTGGATGTATCTGTAGGTGGCAAAGACTACCAGGATCTTCATGGTGGTACCACTACCGGTTACTACTCTAAGAAGTTCGTTCACAATATGAGCTTCAAGAACCCTACCACATTCGTTACCGCTTGCCCTATCTTCCGCTATGCGGAGATTCTGCTTAATGCAGCAGAGGCATTGAACGAGGCAAAGGGTCCTGAAGCTGCCTACGACTATGTAAACCAGGTTCGTGCCCGTGTGGGTATGCCTGCTTACAAGGGTATGACCAAGGAACAGCTTCGTGAGCGTATCCGCAATGAGCGCCGCATCGAGTTGGCTTTCGAGGATCATCGTTTCTTCGATGAGCGCCGCTGGAAATTGTTTGATGGCAAGAGTGCTGCTACAGAGAAGAGTGAGCCACGCTACAAGCAGGTTTACAACATCTATAGCGTTGTTGTAACTCCTAATGAGAGCCAGGTATATACTTATCGCAACGATAATACCCATCCTACTCGTGCGTTCTCTATTCCTAAGAATTATTACTTCCCAGTGCCTGATGACACTTACAAGAAGAATCCTAACTTAGGACAGAATGCAGGTTGGGAACTCTCTGATGCTCCTAAGAAGGACGACACCACTGAAGGTGGCGAGACTACTGGGGGTGAAACAACCGGCAAGTAATCTTTGTCAATATACATTATTATATTTTAGGTGAGGTCTATGGCGAAAACACCATAGACCTTCCTTGGTTTTAAAAAATCATATCTTAAACTTGAAATCGTATGAAGAAGTTATTATTTTCTATCATGAGTCTGATGGCGATGAACGGAGCTATGGCTCAGACGGCTGTCGGCGATAATGATCTGGCTAATGCATACGCTACCCAAACGATAACAGGGCGCATCGCGGTGCATGACCCTTCTATCGTGATGGATGTAACGGGCTCTACCACCAATCCTAAATATTATATCTATGGTTCGCATCTGGGCAGAGCCAAGACTTATGCTACGGGCAACTATCAGATATGGAACACCTTCAAAACGGGTGAGGAGAATACCGGAACCAGCAACAGTCTTTTTGCAGACGTGAATGGTAAACTGATTAATTTTAAAGATGCTTACACCACTCACGTCATCAAAAAGGTGAAGAACTATAAGGGCGAGGAGGTTGCTTTCGGCAACTTCGATGCTCATGGATGGCAGTATAAAGGACCTATCAACGTGAATGGCGCCTGGACTAACACAGCCAATACCGTAGCCGGAATGCAGTGGGCTCCTGATGTCATCTACAACAAGACCATGAAGAAATGGTGTATGTACATGAGTCTGAATGGTGATTATTGGTGCTCTACTATCGTCTGTTTCACTTCCAATGACCTGGAAGGTCCTTGGGTATATCAGGGACCGGTTATCTGTGGCGGTTTCTCTGGTAAATTCGGTCATAATGACTATGCTACAGCTGATGATTGGAAGAATACAGACTTGACGATTGCTACAGGTGAGACTGCGCTTGCCGAACGTTATAAGACAAATAATAGTTGGGGAACCTATTGGCCAAACTGTATCGACCCATGTGTGTTCTATGATGATGATGATAATCTCTGGATGAGTTATGGCTCATGGTCGGGTGGTATCTTCATGATCAGACTCGATAAGACCAACGGTCTCCGTGACTATACTTATACTTTCCCTTATCAGATAAACGGTAAGACCACTACTCCGGGTGCTGCCAGTGCCAACTGTACCAGCGACCCTTACTTCGGTAAGAAGATTGCCGGTGGATATTATGTTTCCGGCGAGGCAAGCTATATCCAGAAGGTGGGCAAGTATTATTATCTCTTTATGAGTTATGGTGGTTTGACGGCTGCCGGTGGCTATCAGATTCGTGTTTTCCGTTCTGAGAAACCTGACGGACCTTACAAGGACTGTCTTACTTCAACGGGCATTGATGCCATGTATAGCAAGTATATCCTCAACTTCGGTGGCAAAGCCGGGCGCGACGAGGGTGTGAAACTCTTCGGCAACTATCAGTGGGAAACCATGCCTAATGCCGAACTGGCTCAGGGACATAACTCTGCCATCGTAGACCATAAGGGACGTGCACTCATCGTTTATCATACTCGTTTTAATAACGGAACCGAGGGACATGAGGTTCGTGTACATCAGCTCTTCGTTAACCAGGACGGCTGGCTGGTTGCTGCTCCTTACGAGTTTAGCGGCGAGACTTATACTGATAATGATATTGCTACCCGGCAGCTCTATGATGCAACAGAGGTAGAGGGAGATTATCAGATCATAGCTCATCCTTACCGTCAGAATACAGCGGCAATGGCTTATGAGAAACCTGTTACCATCCATCTCAATGCAGATGGTTCTATCTCGGGTGAGTATACCGGAAAATGGGAACTGGTGAGCGGTACAAGCTACATCAATCTTACCTTGAGGGGTGTTGCTACAGCCAATGCAGAGGTGAAGTTCAAGGGTGTGCTTACCGAGCAGACCATCGATTATACCAATATCAAGGCGCTCTGCTTTACAGCTCTCAGTTCTTCTGACGGTTTGGCTACATCAGGTGGTGCCAGCTTGCAGACTCGCGGTTTGAGTATTTGGGGAAGCAAGGCTGATGCCAAGGCGGCTATCAAATATACATTGGATAAGACCAGCGTTCCTTTCGCAGATGGTGCAACTTTGAATTCAAAGCCAATTCTCCCTACAAAGGGCCATCTTGGTGCTACCGTTTCATGGAAGTCAAGCGATCCTTCTATTCTGACCGATGAGGGCGTAGTAAAAGGCAAGGGTAAGGTCACCATGACCATGACTATCGGCAAGGACGGTTATGAATATACTAAGGATTATACCCTGAACATCGATGCTGAGACAGAGGAAACGACTCCGGTTTACTATCCTGTTTCTGCACAGAAGAATACAACTTCTGCTTGGTGGACCAATTTCTCGGCAGATTATAAGTTGCAGGCTGGTAAGAAGGTTCAGTTTAAGTTCTATAACTATAGTAATGCTACAAACAACTGGTGCAACTGGGCTTTGTATGGTGCCAACAAGACACATGGTGTGGCTGGCTATATCGAGTATTTCGGCATCCGTTGCGATAATTGGAACAATACCGCAAATTCCAATGCGGGCTGTGTAAGCAATTATGTTTGGGATACCTTCAAGAATGATATGAACGGGTCTTTGGTTGACATGACTGTGGAGTATGCTGCTAATGGTGCCTTCAAGATGACAGCCACAATCACAACTACCAGTAAGAAGGTATATAACTACTCATTCTCAACCACCATCGCCAGCAAGCCTAGCCAGCTTAACCTGTTCTTCGTAAATGAGGGCTCCTACATCGATGGCTCAAGCCTTTCTACAGGCATCTCGAACCCTATCATCATTCAGAAGAAGAATGATGGCAAGTGGTTCAATCTCTCCGGTCAGCAGGTGGACAAGAGCTACAAGGGTGTAGTGATTGTGAACGGAAAGAAATTTGTGAACAAGTAATTCTCTTATATATATAATAAGGTGTAATTATATGAAGATTTCTAAAATACTATTGGGAGCAGCAATGTTCATTGCTGCTCCTGTTGTAAAAGGCAGTTGCCAGATGATGGCACAGAATGCTCCGCAGGAACCGATAGTGGTAGATACTCCTTTTGTTCACGACCCCGTAATGGCGTATGAGAATGGCAAGTACTATCTCTACTGCACAGGTCATGGCATCACGCAGATGACTTCCACCGACCGCAAGCATTGGACCATCGTTCCTCAGGGCGTGCTCAAGAACAGCGAGATTCCGGCATGGACGCATGATAGTGTGCCGGGTTTTACCACGCATATCTGGGCTCCGGATGTTATCCGATTCAAGAACAAGTGGTATCTGGCTTATTCCTGTTCCACCTTTGGCAAGAATACTTCTGCCATCGGCTTGCTGAGCAATACTTCCTTATCTGATAAGGATGGATGGAAGGATGAGGGCTGCCTCGTCGCCTCCAAGGGCGATAGAGACAACTGGAATGCCATCGATCCGAATTTCGTCGTTGATGAGAAGGGAAACCCTTGGCTAACCTGGGGCTCTTTCTGGGATGGCATCCAGATGATCAAGTTGGATAAGAAGACGATGCATGTCAAGAAGGGCGCCAAGCCTCAGACCATCGCCCGTCGTCATGCCGTGGGCGATACTTCTGCAGAGCCGAATCCTACCTCCAAGTTTGCCGGCACCAATGCCATCGAGGCTCCTTTCATCATGAAGCATGGTGGTTATTACTATCTCTTCGTGAGCTGGGATTACTGCTGCCGTGGCATCAAGAGCAACTATCGTGTTGCCGTGGGCAGAAGCAAGAAGGTGGCTGGTCCTTATCTGGATAAGGAGGGTAGGGACATGCGCAATGGCGGAGGTACGCTGATTCTGGAAGGCGATAAGAAAGAATATGAGGCGATGGGTCATTGTTCTGCCTATTCCTTCCCCGATGGCAATTTCTTCTTCTGTCATGGTTATAGTGTAGCCAAGAATGGTGCCAGCATCCTGGTTCAGAAGAAAATCAACTGGACGGAAGATGGGTGGCTGACGTTGGAATAAAATGTGAATAAGTTATGAGAAAGATTTTAATTCTACTCTTTATGGTACAGATGGTAGCTATTCAGGGAATGGCTACTAATCTTGTGATGCGAGAATCATTACCAGATGATTCCCTGCATACAGGAATATGGAAAACTGACACGTTGAAAGAAGTCACCATAAAAGGAAGTTCTATTCTGCAAAGTGGTGACAGGATGAAAGTAGCAATAACCAAGGATTTGCGTCGTGGTACAGTTAGTACTATCCAAATGTTGGGAAAGTTGCCTAATTTTACTTATAACTTTGTTGACCGTTCTTTAACTTATCACAATTCCTCCAATATCATAGTATTGGTAGATAGCGTAGAAAAAGATATGAACTATCTGCGGAATATTCAGCATATCCGCTTTGACAAAGTAGAGGTGATTGATAAACCGCAAGGGCAATACCAAGGCTATGATGTATTGATAAACTTGCATACCAAGAAGAACTATGAAGGCTATGAAGGCATGCTCTTTAATAATGAAGGCTTCAATCTGAACGGCGAGAATGACAAGAAATACATCTTTGAGAATACGACGGCAAATTTTTCATATACCAAAAACAAGTGGAATATCTATGCTTTTGCCTATAGTTCTTTTGGACAAGGTGCGTATGACACGAACTGGTCAAAGAATTACCTGCAGAATGGAATCAAGGAAACGCTAGTGAACAATCCTGATGGTATCAGGAATATCATCACATTTGAAAGATACCGTTCGGGATTGCTTAGCCTGGATTATGCCATACAGAAAAATCAGTCTCTTTCGTTTGTGTATCAATATGGTGCAGGGCGTGATCATGATACCTATAATCATTATACTATATTGCGGACAGATGAAAATACTCATACCGAGACAAGATTGACTCGCGACATACGCACCCATGTGAGAGATAGTGAGCATTCAATGGCTGTGTTCTACCGTAACAATGTGGGAAGGGTAAGATGGACTGCCGATTTCAATTACAGGTTTTCTCCAACCCGCAGTCTTACAAATCAGTCGGAGAGTACGGGATTTGTGCTGAATAATCATTTCCAGGACCAGATGAACTTTACTCGCTTCCGTATAAGTGGATGGACCAATTTTGCCAATGGTCATCTTACATTGAATGCTGGCTATGAGAATACATGGAAAAGTTACAAGAGGGAAGATAATGATACCGGCGAAAAGCTGAACACCAACAGCTATTTGCGAAATCGCCTGTGGGCAAGTCTCAATTGGCGTTTTGATAATAATGCGCAATTGATGTTTTCCGGTTGGGCAGAGCATGTGGGCTTGAATAACAATCATGCCAAGAAAACTCAGGTGCCAGTTGGTGGAAGTTTCATGGCCTATTATCAGCTGACCAGACGTAATTGGATGCGCTTAAACTATGATTGTTCCACCAGTTATCCAGACCAGAATCTATCTAGTGAATATGGTTATTTTACCGATTCTCTGTCTTGGGTAGGTGGTAATCCGTGGCTCAAGACCAATGTTACTCATCGCATCAACTATTGGATAGATCTTTGGTGGTGCTTTAACTTCCAGACGGGGTATGTGTATTCACCAAATAGTTTCAATTCCATAACTGAAATTCGAGAAGGAACATTGCCGAGTGGTGTACCGGGCAAGTATGTGGCAAGTGTCTTCCAGAATACTGATTACAGGGAATGGTGGGCTTCCGTATCGTTTACTAAGAGATTCTGTAGAGACTTCTTGTATAAGGCAGATTTGAAATATAGAAATGCCAAGGCAAGTTATCACGAATTTTCTAACCACATACAGACGGTAGAGGGCGTTACGTCTTTGCAGTACTATCAGCCAAAATGGGATATGAACTTTGCGATGTCCTATTCTTATAGCAAGAATTTTACGATCTCTCCACAAGTTAAGTCTTCGTCGAATTTCGAGAACCCGTATGTATCTATCCAGAAGTTCCTGTTGAAGAAGAAGTTGGAGTTGACATTGACTTATAGTCTTATGTTCCACTTCTTCAATTCTGATATGATAACAGAGACAAAGTCTCCTGGTTTTGAGAGCAGATACTTGGATAAGGCTTTTGATAGGCAGCGAAATAGAATAGTATTCAGTGTTTCATATCGTTTTGCCGGTGGTAAATCCGTAAGGCAATATAATAGAGATATGTCAACAGAGGATTAGGAGTGAAATGTTAAAATGGAGTTAAAATAGCGTTTATTCCGCTACGAACGGCAAAAAAGCGGTTCTGTAGCGAAATAAACGCTATTTTCTTTCGCTGTTTCCGAAATAAGTCGTATATTTGCAGCGAACCAATTGGGTATGATTATGTGTGAAATAATAGGTAGAAAAAAGGAAATAGCAGAATTGAAGCGTTACTACGAAAGTGGTAGAGCTGAGTTTGTGGCTGTGTATGGTCGTCGCCGTGTCGGTAAAACATTCTTGATTGATGAGGTGTTTCATGATGATATGGTGTTTCATCATACAGGATTGTCGCCTTACGACCGTCGTCGGAAGGTAACCTTGAAAGACCAGTTGCAGAATTTCTATTTCTCGCTTCTTCGTCATGGTATGGAGGATATTGCGCAACCTAAGTCGTGGATGGAGGCTTTCTTTTTGCTGGAACGTTTTTTGGAAACTTGCGATAATGGTTCCCGACAGGTGGTATTTATCGATGAGTTGCCCTGGATGGATACGGCTCGTTCCGGTTTTCTTACGGCATTAGAGGCTTTTTGGAATGGTTGGGGCAATATGCGCCACAATCTGTTGCTCGTAGTCTGTGGTTCTGCCACCTCCTGGATGCTTGATAATCTAATCAGTAATAAAGGTGGATTATATGGTCGGTTGACTGGAGAAATCAAACTGTCACCGTTTACTTTGAAAGAATGTGAGGAGTTTTATCAGAGCCGTGGCATCAGGATGTCCCGTTATAATATTACGCAGGCCTATATGATTATGGGCGGAATTCCTTTCTATATGAATTTCTTTAATCCATCCTATAGTCTGGCTCAGAACATAGATGCCTTGTTCTTTGACCGTCAGGCGAAGCTGGGGGATGAGTTTGAAAGGCTCTTCAATTCTGTGTTTGATCATGCAGAAGACAGCATGAAGATTGTGCGCTTTTTGGGTACCCGCCATGCTGGTTTCACCCGTAAGGAGATAGCAGAGCATACCGGTTTGAATCCGAATGGTGATTTTACCAAGATGCTGAAAGCCTTGCTGGGCAGTGATTTTGTGGTGAAATATACTCCTTTCGGTTTCAGTCAGCGAGAGGAGTATTATAAGCTTATTGATTCCTTTTGCTGGTTCTGGCTTCATTTTAAGGAGAAGAAGGCTGTAAAGCAAACTGATTACTGGCAGCAGCATTTGAAGGAGAGTGATATTGCCTCATGGCGTGGCATTGCTTTCGAGGAGGTTTGTTTGCAGCATATTTCACAGATAAAATATGCTCTTCATATTGGTGCTGTGTTTTCGCAGGAATCTTCGCTTATAGTGAAAGGAAGCGAGGAGGCTGATGGCATGCAGATTGACTTGCTGATAGACAGGGCTGATGATGCGGTGAATGTTTGTGAGATGAAATTTTATAAGGCTCCTTATGCCGTGACCAAGGGCTATGCTCTGGTGCTGAATAGCCGTTTGCAGGCTTTGGAAGAAAAGAACCCTACCAAGACTTTCCTCCTTACGTATGTGGGAAATTCAGAACTGGTGAGTAATGAATACTCCGATATATTCCGGGCATCAGTAACGCTAGATGACTTGTTTATTTGATGAATGGTATTTTAGAGAGTAAAAATGATAAAAATGAAGAGAAGAGAATTCGTGTTGTTGAGATATTCCGTGTTCTTCACCTTATTATATATATTAGTAGGGTGTACCGGAAATCGGGTACAAATGCAGAGATTACAGGTTATAGACAGTTTGATGGAAGCACATCCTCAAGCAGCCTATGATAGTTTGTGCCGTTTTGATTCTTTGGAGATGGGGAATGCATCTCGTAAGGTGGTAATGAAGCAGCGGCTGCTGATGGCTAAGGCGCAGAACAAACTTTATCTATCTATGCCTACTGATTCCATATTTCAAGAGGTGGTGGATTATTATGATAGTTGGGGTACAGATAATGAGAAGATGCAAGCTTATTATCTGCTGGGTTGCGTGTATCGTGACCAAAAGGATGCGCCAAAGGCAATGATGAGCTATAAAAAAGCTGTTGAGTGTGCTGATACCCTGAGTAAGGAGTGTGACTATAGTACTCTCTCCAAGGTTTATGGGCAAATGGCTGATATTTATCGTTTTCAATATTTGCATAAGGAAGCTATAGGATGCGAGCAAAAATATGGTTATTATGCAGCTCGGGTCAAAGATAACGTAAGTTTTATACAGAGTTTTGATTTTATAGCAAATGAGTACTTAGGATTGGGAGATACTTTGAAGGCTATTGAACAAACTCAGAAATGTCATGAGCTATTTAAAATGCATGGAATGCAGAAATTAGCAGCCAAGACTCTTCCTACGCTTATTTACTAAAGTTTCGCAAGTGAAAATTCACAAGCGTGATTTAACGTAATTTTGGAATAA
>OOBB01000106.1_pt1 | contig 55480 bp, 53 predicted proteins | sample 1671661 | NCBI WGS metagenome assembly OOBB01 (sample SAMN06348179, study PRJEB24527) | human gut metagenome | biome: human gut; feature: ankylosing spondylitis patient; material: feces | host: Homo sapiens | place: China | collected 2015-10
TTGTTGCTCAGGAACTTATAAATAAAGTTAAATTATAGTGTTGCGGAATTAAGGTGTATAAAAACTCCACGTGAAAATATTAATTCTTCGTTTTGGAGAAGTCCGATTTTCAAAGCATTATTAGCACATCATTCTCAAAGAGCAGCATGTAGGTTTGACCAAATATTGAATGCTGATTCTGTCTATTTTCAAAGACGCACCGATAGCTTGACATACAACTGCAAGATAGAAGTTTCATCTGGGGATAAGTCGTATTTGAATGATTTTAAAATTGTAGATTATGATAATATCTGTGACAATAGATGGGAGGAGAATGGTAGTTTAGAGCATAGCTGGCATCCTAAAGCGGATGATATTCATCCGTTTGTTGAATATACATTCAAGAATGTTCAGTCCTTAAATGAAGTTGTTATTTACCAAAATAAAACATCTAAACTTTCTGCTATTCATGTTGTTTCAGACTTAGGATATGATAAGCTGGTGGAGGTTAATAACAGTTACAAAATCAGTATCATGTTTGATGTAGGGACGGAAGCAACTAAGTTAAAACTTTATTTCATAGGAGAAAATATTCAAATAAATGAAATTGAAATATATGAAAATAAAGTTGAAGATATTTTAGAGAAATTTCGATTACCTAAGTCTTTAGGTGGAAATGATATTTCTGTCGGTAATAAATATCTGCTTTATAAGTGTATGTATTTTATATTTAAGTTAATTTACATGGACAAAGAACTATTTTTTAAAAGAATTAAATTTAAATTATTGCATAAAAATGGATAAGCCAAAAATTTCAATTATAACAGTTTGCTATAATAGTGAAGCTCATTTAGAAGAAGCGATGCTTAGTATTATCAATCAATCTTATGCAAACAAAGAGTATATCGTTATTGATGGAGGATCAAAAGATAATACTTTGGCAATTATTGATAAATATCGTGATAAGATTGATTATTTTGTTTCAGAACCTGATAAAGGTATCAGTGATGCTTTTAATAAAGGTATCAAAGCTGCAACTGGTGATATTATAGGTATTATTAATTCTGATGATTTTATGATGCCCGATGCTCTTCAAAAAGTTGCTGAACAGTATGAAGAGGGAGTTGATTTGTATAGAGGATATACTTTGGTTTGGAATGAAGTAAGAAATACAAAGAAGTATATGTATCCTAATCATCATTTTGCAATACCTCCTTGTAGAGCTATGATATGCCATGAATCATCTTTTATTACTCCTGGATTGTATCAGCGTGCAGGATTATATAAAGTTGATTTTAAAAATGAAATGGATTTAGACTTATTTGTTCGTTTCTATAAATTCAAGGATTTGAAGGTTAAAATGATGAATGTTTGCGTGATGACCTTTAGAACAGGTGGAACCTCATCTGCGCCTGCTGCTAAAATGAAGCAAGAGCGTATTCGACTTATCAAAGAAAACGGAGGTAATAGTTGGGATGTGTTTGTTTTCTTAGGTTATCACCAAGCTAAATATATGATAAAAATAACTTATTGGGCTCTTTCTAAGTTTTTCAAGAAGATATTCTGTATAAAATAGTCTGATTATGAAAATAGTATTAATGCAATATTTTACAAAATTCTGTAAGCTTTTAGCAAAAATTACAGGTTCAAGAAAGTTGAGAAATAGAGTGATGCGTAAAAAACTTGCTCCTTATGAATTTAGTGTTTTGTGTAATAACTGTATTGGTGGGGTTTTCCTCCATGATGCAGGTAAAAGATTTAATTCTCCTCTTGTGAATCTGGCAACTGATGGCGATGGTTTTATAGAACTATTAAATAATCCTCATTCTTTCATTGAAGGGGGTGATAATTTTGTAGAATATGTAAATCCACAAATTAATCATCCACATGGTAAGTTGAACAATGTTATTTTTAATTTTGTTCATTACCAAACATATGATGATGCTGTCACCAAATGGAAAAGAAGAGGGGAACGTTTCATTTGGGATCACATTTATGTTATTGCAACAGGTCATGATGGTCTGGAAAGAGCTGATTTGATGGAGAAGTTTGATAAACTTCCATACAAGAATAAAATCATGTTCACTTTTGGTCATTGGGACTATCCATGGGCATACCAGGTAAAACGAGCACATGGTGTTTGTAGACCATTTACTGAGTTTGCATCCTTGACAGGTAAGCGCTTTTATGAAACGGCATTTGATATACCTGATTGGATTGTTAAATGTGAGAATGCAACGTTAAATGATAAAGATAAATAAGAAACAAGACTGCTGTGGTTGTTGGGCATGTGAAAATATATGTCCAAAGCACTGTATTTCAATGATTGAAGATGAAGAAGGTTTTCTTTATCCTCATGTTGATCTTGACAATTGTATATACTGCCATTTATGTGAGAAAGTATGTCCTGTTGCCAATGTAGAACCTGAAAAAAAGAATGAACAACATGGCTTTCTTTTGCAAATTAAGGATGAAACCATTCGAAAGGAAAGTACATCCGGAGGTTCCTTTACGGCAATTGCTTCATGGGTGATTAATCAAGGTGGTATCGTTTATGGTGCGGCTGTGGATTATTCAGACTTTAAGGTCAAGCATTCTGCTGCTACCTCTTTGGATGAGTTGGGTAAGTTTCGTAACAGTAAGTATGTACAGAGTGAAATAGGAGATACTTTTAAGGAAATCAAGAAACACCTACAGGAAGGCAAATGGGTGGCAATGAGCGGTACACCATGCCAGATAGAAGGTTTGGTTCATTACTTACGCAAGCCATACGATAAACTCCTTTTGATTGATGTTGTGTGTTATGGTATTCCTAGTCCTGGAATCTTTGCGGATTACTTAACTTACATGCATAGTAAGATTGGTGGAAAGTTTAATAAAATCCTCTTCAGAGAAAAGAGATTATGCTATAACTATACATCATTTTCTCTTTTCAATGAAAAGCCGGAACTTGATTATCACAGAGGTGTAGAAAGTGACCAGTTTATGCGTTCTTTCTTTAGTGATATAAATGTTCGTCCTTCTTGCTATGATTGTAGATTTAAGAAACGTTATCGTGTTTCTGATTTTACTATTTGGGATTGCTATGATGTCAAGATGTTCTCGAAGAACTTTGATGATAATGGTACTAATCGCATCTTGGTACATACGGACAAAGGTATGAGTATTTTGAATGCTATTAAGGATTCTGTCAAATTGGAAGAATATAAGAATCTGGATTATTTTATTGCTGATGAAATTGCAATGGTTAAATCTGTTCCTATGAATCCAAAGCGAGCAGATTTCTTTAAGGACTACCAAACTATGGAATTTGGTGCATTCATCAATAAATGGTTTCCTACGACATTCAAAGTTCGTCTCAATTCTTTCTTGCGCAAAACTGCTTTCAGATTAGGAATTTATAATGAATCCAAAAGATTCGTGAAGAAAATATTAGGTAAGAATTAAAAAGATAGATATGAAAGTTGCATTAGCGATTAATTATGACTACCATGATTATGGTGGTATGTTGCAAGCGTTTGCTACCCAAAGATTTCTTACGAAAAATGGCATTGATTCTGATGCTATCAATTTCGATAATTTGAAGGGTGATATCAACAAACGCAAATGGCGTTACTTTTTGAGCAATATCTTCGATATTTCGATAGTAAAAGAAAAGAGCAAGCTGATAGAAAAGAAACTCAAGCAGAAATCAAATGAGAAGTTGAAGTCTGGTATGGCGGAAAGAGATGCTGCATTTGATGAGTTCTGCAAGAACCATTTCAAGGTAAGTAGAGCTTTTGAATCTTGGGAAGATATGGCTAAGGCCAGTAGAAATGAATATGATGCCGTTGTTGTCGGAAGTGATCAGTTATGGTTGCCTTCTAATATAATGGCTGATTATTATACCTTGAACTGGGTGCCACAAGATGTTAAAAAGATTGCGTATGCTACAAGTTTTGGCATCGCAAGTATTCCTGCAAAATATGAAAAGATATATAGTCATTACTTGAAGCGCATTGATTATCTGAGTGCTCGTGAAACATCAGGACAGGATATTGTCAAAAAGCTTGCAGGAAGAGACGTACAGTTGGTAAACGACCCTGCGTTGTTGTTGGATGCGGATGGTTGGAACGAAGTAATTAGCAACGAACCTTTGATAAAGGAGAAATATGTATTTTGTTACTTTATGGGTAATAATCCAGAACAAAGAAACTTTGTAAGAAGACTTGCAAATGAAAAAGGATTAAAGGTTGTTGCCTTACTGCACCTGGATCAATACATTGCCACTGATGAGTATTATGTTGATATGGCTCCTTGGCATGTTTCACCTGCAGATTTCGTGAATTTGGTCAAGAATGCAGAATGTGTATGTACGGATTCCTTCCATGGCACAGTATTCAGCATTATTTATTCCCGTCCTTTCTTTACGTTCAAGCGTTTCAACAAAAAGGCTTCTCTTTCTACGAATACTAGAATTACATCCTTGCTTACCCGATTGGGACTGATGGATAGATTGGTATTGGATATGGATTGTGAGCAGACTTTTGATATTGATTGGAATAAGATACAAAGTGGAGTTTCTCAATTTAGAAAAGCTTCGAGTGAATATTTACTCAATGCCATTCGTGCATAGAGAAAAATCAAAAAAACAATTATGATTAAAGTAGCAGTTATAGGTGGTCCTATCTTGTCTGGTGGTAAGAAGAATCTTATCATGGAGTACTTCCGCCATATAGATAAGACCCAAGTACAGATGGATATCGTATGCAACGATGACTCTAATGCCATTCCGCAGGAGGAGATAGAAGCATTGGGCGGTCGTGTGTTTATTGTTCCATCTTTCAAAAAACTCAAGGGACATACTGATGCCTTGTATGAACTCTTCAAGAAAGAAAAGTATGATGTGGTTCATGCTTACAACAGTATGATGAATTTCTTCCCTATGTATGCAGCCAAGAAAGCTGGCGTAAAGGTTCGTATCTCAGAATCTTTATCAATGGCTGCTCCTGGTGAGTGGAAAACATACGTAAAGTATATGCTTCGTCCGCTTTCTCATCTCTATGCCACTCATTACATGGCTTGTGGAGAGGATTGTGGTATCTTCCAGTTCGGTAAGAAGGCATTTGATGAAGGAAAGATTGCAATCTTCAAAACGGCTATCAATACTGAGTTTAATTCTTATCAGCCAGAACTTCGTAACGAGACACGTAAGAAGTTTGGTTGGGAGGATAAGGTAGTATATGGCTTCATCGGAAGATTTGAGCATCAGAAGAATCCTCTGTTTTTGATTGACGTGATGAGTGAAATCTATAAACGTCAGAAAAAAGCCCAGTTTGTTATCATTGGTGCTGGTGTTTTAGAGGAGAAGATGAAAGAGCGTATCAAGGAAACTAGTATTGAACCTGCAATGTCCTGGCTTGGAAGAAGAGAGGATATCCAGCAGTTCTATAACGCTTTCGATGCCTTCTTGTTGCCTTCCCGCTATGAAGGATTGCCTGTTGTGGGATTGGAAAGCCAAAGTTGTGGTTTGCCTATGTTCTTTTCTACGGCTGTTACTCCAGAAGCTAGTGCTTGTGAACTGGGACATTTCATCAACTTGGATGAAGGTGCAGCAGCGTGGGCAGAGAAGATTATCCCTATTGTTGAGAAGAATATTCCTGTTCGCAGAAGTCATGCCAAGGAAGTGGCTGATGCAGGATTTGACTCAAAGACTGAAGCCGAAAAGATGCTTCAATATTACTTGAATGCATTAAAGGGTTAGAGTTCTTTCTGACCGGTTATACGAAAATATATGGAGAGAATAAAGGCAAGAGACTTCGCAAACACATCTTGGATGCGTTCGGATAAGTTCTTCTTTATGTCTTTGTTTTGCTTCATATTTGATAAACGCAATATCTTTCAAAATATTGTGTTCACGTGCAATTTGCAAATAATATTAAATTTTTATAAGTTATGATTCCATTTAATAAACCCTATTTCTCTGGAAGAGAATTGAAGTATTTAGAGGAAGTTTGTCATTCAACAACCATGAGTGGCAATGGTGATTTTACTAAGAAGTGTCATACCTTCTTCGAGCAGAAGTATGGCTTCAGAAAATGTCTTCTTGCAACATCTGGTACAGATGCCTTGGAGATGTGCGCCATGCTTTGTAACTTGAAGCCAGGCGATGAGGTGATTGTACCTTCCTATACATTCGTATCTACAGCTTTGGCATTCCTTCGTGAAGGTGCAAAGGTCGTTTTTGCAGATAGTTCTGCAGAAAATCCTAATATGGAGGTTGAGCAGATTGAGCCATTGATCAATGAGAAGACCAAGGTGATTGCTGTGGTTCACTATGCAGGTGTTGCTTGTGACATGGATGCTATTATGGCTCTTGCAGAGAAGCATAATTTGCTGGTTGTTGAGGATGCGGCTCATTGCATCGATTCATTCTATAAAGGTCGTCCATTGGGTAGCATCGGTCATTTGGGTGCTTTCTCTTTCCATGAGACCAAAAACATCAGTAGTGGTGAAGGTGGTATGTGCGTTATCAATGACGAGCGTTTTGTTCGTCGTGCCGAGATTATCTGGGAGAAGGGTACCAACCGTGCCGAGTTCTATCGTGGAATGGTCAACAAGTATGGTTGGGTAGATATGGGTTCTTCATTCTTGCCATCTGAGTTCAATGCTGCATATCTTTGGGCTCAGTTGGAGCAGCTTGATGATATTCAGGGTAAGCGCAAACATATCTGGAACCGTTATTTCGAGGGCTTAAATGGTAAGATTGGCAATGAAGTGAAGTTGCCTTATATCCCTGAGTATGCAACCAACAATGCTCACATGTTCTATCTGCTCTGTCCAAGTTTGGAGTATCGTACTGCTTTGATGAAATTCTTGAAGGAGAATGATGTGCAGACCACATTCCATTACCTGCCATTGCATAGCAGCAAGTTTTATGAGAACAAGCATGATGGCCGAGAGTTGCCAAATTGTGACAGATATGGTGACACCTTGGTAAGATTGCCATTGTTCTATGAATTGTCTGATATGGAAATCGACAAGATTGTGAAGTTGATTGTGGAATTCTGCAATAAGTAAAAAATAATTGGGTGAGCCACTTGGCTCACCCGAAAAAGATATTTTAAAATGGCTATTATAATTAAAGCCAAATATCCTGATAGGCTTATTTTTAAGATTAAAAAAGCTATCATTACTAATGAAATTGATGCATGGATTTGCGATGAAGATGGAGATTTTACGTATGAATCACAACCATGGAGATTCCAGGCTTGGATAAGACCAATAATTAAGGATGAACATACCGTAATCTTTGCTATTGTTGGTAGAAATGATCAAAAACTAACCACTCTAGCTTATGCTATCTATCATAGTAGATTTATAGAAATGGTTCTTGCTCTTTTTGATTATGAGTGTACAGAAATTTATGTAACTCCTTTTGCGTCTGATTCAGATTACTTAGGAGGTAATAATAATCAATAATGATTTAAAATATGGAAAAGCAGAGACTTTATGCAATTATCTTTCACTGTAATTGGCTTATTCTACTCTCCGTAATTGCGCTGAATTTGGTAAACTTGCTGTTCGGTAATGGTTCTTATTGGGGTATAGATTTGGCAGTGACTATTTTACTTTGTCTACTATTTGTTATAGACTTCTTGCTGTATAAAATTATAAGGTGGTTGATAGGATTTTTTGGTCATAAAGAGAAATGTAATTTTTCAAGTAAGGATTTGTGTCCATATAGTTCTTCTGATGATTGTCCTTACGATGTAAGAGCTTGCTATGTTTATCAAGATATTAGGCCAACAAGGAAACGCCAATATGTGATAAGTTTCTTTCTCTTTCTTTCAATAGCCATTTCTATTATTGCAGAATTATTAAGAGAAGATGGTACGCTAATAAATATTGTTTATGACAGATATAGTTTATTGACATTAGCAAAAATCTTGCAGCCAATTGCTCAATCTGTTATAGCCGCAATTATTATATCATTAATCATAGATATACCTGAACGTATTAAAGAATATAAGAGTTTCTTTGTTGATATACTTACTTCTTATGATTATTTAAAGACTATGGATGAAGAAAGACTTACAAATCTAAGAAAACGAGTTACTCGACAGCTTCATGTGAAAGATTTCCCGCACATGGCTGAAGGGTTAATAGATTTAGATGAGCGCTTTTGCAAGATGCTGAAACATCCATATTTTAGCGAATATTCACAAATCGTTAATGTTCAAGAATTTCCTAAAGAAGAAATTGAAAAGTATAAAAAAGCATCACACAATTCAGCTGATGGGAGCGATAATGACAATAAGCAATCTCAGGATGAAGAAGAGTTTAAATTCGAATCATTCTTTATGAAGTCCCATAAAACAGAGTATGTGGCCATAAATCCAATGCATACAAATTCGTTTGTAAAAATGGATATTGGGCAAAACAGTTGTGTGAGGTTTCAAGGGAAAGATTATATAAAAGAAGCAAAAATGATTTTTAAACTTAAAAAGTTTACGATTATTTTTGATGATGATAAGCAAGAGTATGACTTAACTCCTTATGTTTGTATCGCTGTTTCTACTGAGCCTATGGAGGGCTTGATTTATAATGGTATTGTATCTATTAGACCAATAGATGAGGTAAGTAATAAAGAAAATCCTTTTTCTCCTTCCTTTATTAAGCAAAAGGAAAAAGAGCAAAGCAATAAGCCTAAAGCCAAAGAAGCAGAAAATGGAAAATCTGCAGATGTGCAGCATAATTATAAACCAATTGAGAAAACGGCACAAGTTGGGCTATGGGCTTCTTTTTGCAAAAAGATACAAGTAAAGCTAGAATTTGATATAGCTGTACCTAAAGTAGATGTAAGCTATACTAAGCGACTTCGTTACCCGGTAAAATTGTTTAATTTAGATTATTCTTTAGGGAAAGATGTTGATGGTTATACTGTTGTCGGGCAAATGATGGGCACACTAATTGATCAGCAGGATGTTTCTACAAATTTATCCTCAGATCATAAAAGAATTACAATGCGAACACATGATTGGCTATTGCCAAAGAATGGTGCAGTTGTTGTACATTGCAAAGACTGATTTATGCAAAATTATTAATATTTAGTTTCACTTTCATAATAAAAGTGAAATATATAGGAAAATATTTGTTTATATCAAATATAATTTTTAAATTTGCAGTGCCTATCAAAGGTAATAACTAATTAAATTATGGGATTATGGCAGTACGTGAAATTGATTTTTAGTAATTCTTAATTCGATAGAATTCGGAATTCAGAGTTAGTCCAATGCTTATAGCATAAGTTTCTAACCAAATAAAAGGGTCATGTAGTTAAGTAATTATCTACATGACTTCTTTTTAGAATTGTTGTAGCTAATAATCTGGTAATGGCATTAGCAAACTGGAGATAAAACAACTGCAATATATTTAATGGTAATACTAATACTCCATTGTAATGAGATAAAGTGCTTTAATTAATTGTCTCTTACTGTTAGTTGATACCTATAATTTAGCAGTTCTTTTAGGTAGCTACCAGGAAAATGAGTTTCTTCACTTAGTTTAATGTATTATGAGTTGAAGAAATTGAGTTCAAATTGTTTATAGACTCACGAATTAATTTATTCTAAATATCGTGGTTAGTTAGTGTCCTCAATATCAAGTGGATGCTAGCCAACCCTATAATTCCTTATTTTTATGAAAGGTATCGTATTAGCTGGTGGTAGCGGTACACGCTTGTATCCTATCACAAAGGGTATCAGCAAGCAACTGATTCCTATCTTTGATAAACCGATGATATATTATCCTATCTCGGTGTTGATGTTGGCTGGTATCCGTGAGATTCTGATTATCTCAACTCCATTCGACTTGCCAGGCTTCAAGCGATTGCTTGGTGATGGTAGCCAACTGGGTGTGAAATTTGAGTATGCTGAGCAGCCTTCACCAGATGGCTTGGCACAGGCCTTCATAATCGGTGAGAAGTTCATCGGTAATGATTCTGCTTGTCTTGTTTTGGGAGATAACATCTTCTATGGTGCTGGTTTGAACCAGATGTTGCATCAGGCTGTAGTAGATGCAGAGCAGAATAACAAAGCTACTGTATTTGGTTATCGAGTAAGCGATCCTGAGCGATATGGCGTGGCAGAGTTTGATGAGCAAGGCAATTGCCTGAGTATCGAAGAGAAGCCTCAGCATCCAAAGAGCAACTATGCTGTAGTGGGCTTATACTTCTATCCTAATAAGGTGGTGGAAGTAGCTAAGCATATCAAACCATCTGCTCGTGGTGAGTTGGAAATTACAACAGTAAACCAGGAGTTCCTGAAGGATAAGCAGCTGAAGGTACAGACCATGGCAAGAGGATTCGCCTGGCTTGATACCGGAACCCATGATTCCCTTTCTGAGGCATCTACCTTTATCGAAGTCTTGGAGAAGCGCCAGGGCTTGAAGGTGGCTTGTCTGGAAGGTATCGCATACCGTCAGGGTTGGATTACCGGAGAACAATTGAAAGAGAATGCACAGCCTATGTTGAAGAATGACTATGGCAAGTATCTCCTTTCAATCCTTGAAGAGAAAGATCAAACATTAAAAAAGAATTTAGAATATTAAGAAGATGAAGAATATCATTATCACGGGCGGTGCTGGTTTCATTGGCTCACACGTTGTAAGACTTTTCGTGAACAAATATCCTGAGTATCACGTCATCAACCTTGACAAGTTGACTTACGCAGGTAACCTGGCTAACCTCAAGGACATCGAGGATAAGCCTAACTATACTTTCGTTAAGGGCGATATCTGCGATTTCGACCTGATGCTGAAGCTGATGCAGGACTACAAGGTGGATGGCATCATCCATCTCGCTGCCGAGAGTCATGTAGATAGAAGTATCAAGGATCCATTCACTTTCGCTCATACCAACGTGATGGGTACCCTGTCTCTGCTCCAGGCGGCAAAGATTTACTGGGAGAGTCTTCCTGAGGGATATGAGGGCAAGCGTTTCTACCACATCTCTACCGATGAGGTTTACGGTGCATTGAAGATGACTCACCCTGAGGGCGTTCCTGCTCCTTTCACCACCAAGGCATCCAGCGGTAAGAACCACGAGGCTTACGGCGAGGAGTTCTTCGTAGAGACTACCAAGTACAATCCTCACTCTCCATATTCTGCATCCAAGGCAAGCTCAGACCACTTCGTCCGTGCTTTCCACGATACATACGGTATGCCTACCATCGTAACCAACTGCTCTAACAACTATGGTCCATACCAGTTCCCAGAGAAGTTGATTCCGTTGTTCATCAACAATATCCGTCATCGCAAGCCATTGCCAGTATATGGTAAGGGTGAGAACGTGCGCGACTGGTTGTATGTAGTGGATCATGCCCGTGCCATCGATATGATTTTCCACAAGGGTAAGATTGCCGAGACTTACAACATTGGTGGTTTCAACGAGTGGAAGAACATCGATATCATCAAGGTGGTAATCAAGACTGTTGACAGATTGCTCGGCAGAAAGGAAGGCGAGGATATGGATCTCATCACTTATGTTACTGACAGAAAGGGTCACGATATGCGTTATGCCATCGACTCAAGAAAGCTGCAGAAGGAACTCGGCTGGGAGCCATCTCTCCAGTTTGAGGAGGGTATCGAAGAAACAGTAAAATGGTATCTCGAGAACCAGGAATGGATGGATCATGTTACTTCTGGGGAGTATCAGAAGTATTATGAGAATATGTATAAGGACAGATAATGCTGTGCCCTCCTATATTGGAGGGTATATTGTCCTTTTGAACTGTTTTTTCGAAAACCTACCCGTCCTTCCTTACCGTTAAGGAAGGCTCCACCTTTCTCACCAAGCCTCTCTTCAATGGTCTTTACGCCCCCTTCGGTTCCCCCAGTTCTGGGGGACAGAAACCTCAGGGACGAGAGGAGGTAACCGCCCTACAGTGCTGTATTTGCCCCACCTGTCCCTCCCCAGCGGGAGGGTCCTTAACCCACTCCCAAGCCCTCGCCCTTTCCAAAAGGGCAAGGGATGTAACCGCCCTCCGGTGCTCAGAACCGCTACGCTTTATGGTTGTCGGACCATCAAAGGTCTGCGCCATGTTGTGCGGGATGGGACCGCCTGGGGAAAGGTGGATAGGATTATTGAAGTGCTGGTTTTGTGGTAATTTGCTGATAACTTGCAGATTTCTTGTGATTTTCTTGGTGGTTTCGAGAAAAAAGCGTATTTTTGCGACTGTAAGTTGATTATTTAATAATTGGAGGATTGGTTATGGTTGTATATGTAGCAAACCCACTTTATGATGCTGTGTTCAAATACTTGATGGAGGATGATCGCATAGCGAAGACCATTCTTGCAGCATTATTGAAGAAGAAAGTTATCGATGTGAAGATTCGCAGAAATGAATATGCGAATCTGACTCGTCGTGAGTCTATCTCCATGTTTCGCATCGATTTTGCTGCTACTGTTTTGGATGGAGACAACAAGCCGCATTTGATGTTGATTGAACTTCAAAAGACCTGGCTGCCAACTGAGACTTTGCGTTTCCGCCGTTATCTTGCTCTGCAGTATAACAACGAGGAGAATATGTTGAAGGAAGAGCATGAGAAGTATGCTATTCCTATGGTAGCTATCTATCTTCTGGGACATCGTGTCGGTAAGATAGAGGAACCTGTTATATATGTCAATCATCATGCTTATAACTATGATGACAAAAAAGTAGAGGAGGGTATTCCTGATCCTTTTGTTGAGAGCTTGCAGCATGATAGCATCATTGTACAGATTCCTTTGTTGCATGGTAGGGTAAACAATCGTTTGGAGAAGGTTCTTTGCTTGTTTGACCAGACGAATGTTGCGGACAACAAAAAGGTAATTAAGGTTGATGATAAGCAGTTTGAGGGCGACAATGATATGGAGTACATTGTCCGTCGTCTTCAATCGGCTGCTGCGGATCCTGATATGAGGTATCAGATGAATGCTGAGGATGAATTCTTCTCTATATTAGAAGAAAAAGATACCCTAATTATGCAATTGAAGGAATTGAAGGAGAAGGATGAGATGCTTCGTAAGATGATTAAGGGCATGCAGGAAAATGGCATGTCGCTTGATGATATTGCTAAGATGTTGAACAAGACTGTGGATGAAGTAAAACAAATTCTATAATAACCGTAAGTATCAGTATCGAACAGCTTCGGGCTTACAATAGTTATGCATCATATTGCAGTAAAAAAAACACGCAAGATGGTGCATATACTTTGATGTGAATAAACAAAGAAAAAACTCCCCATCTGTTTTCAGATGAGGAGCATTTTCTAGAGATGGAAATCGATTTTCTTCAGCCATTCCTTGACATTAAAGCAAGGACAGCTCTTACGAACCCAAGGGAGGTCGCGATGGCCTAGGATCTCAGCATCGGGATAGTCGAGGGCGAGACTGTAGAGGAGGTCTTCCAGAGAATCCTTCTGGGCTGGAGTGCGAGTGTCGGCAGGCTTGCCTTTCTCGTCGAGACCACCTTCGTAGCAGATTCCGATGCTGTGGGCGTTGTAGTGGCGGGCGTGAGCCCCCACCTCGGTTTCTGGACGGCAGGGATAGACCATGCCATCCTTCGTAATGTAATAGTGGTAACCGATGGAGTGGAAACCACGGGCCTTGTGGCAGGCTTCCAAGGCTTCTACTGGGAAGTCCTGGTTTACACGTGTGGCACTGCAATGTACCACGATCAGATCGATTTTTCTTTGATTCTTCATGGCTTTCTTTGGATTTTAAAGGGTTTAACTGAACACGAATTCCTCGAATGACACGAATTTTCCGTGCTTGAACAGGATGTATTCGTTCGATTCGTGTAATTCGTGTTAAAAAAATATAGAGATTATGATATACCGTAGTAAAGAATCATATAACATCACTGGGGCTGCAATGCATGTGTATAATGTATTGGGTTCAGGATTCCTTGAAGCCGTTTATCTGGAAGCCTTGGCTATTGAATTTGCTAAGCGAGGCATCCCCTTTGAACGTGAGAAAGAACTTAAAGTCTTCTATGAAGGAAATGAACTAAAGCAGACTTATCGAGCTGATTTTGTCTGTTATGGTGATATTATTATTGAACTGAAAGCTGTTTCAGAACTCAATGATTCTCATCGAAGTCAAGTATATAATTATCTCAAAGCTACAGGATTTAAACTCGGTATTCTCTATAATTTTGGCCACTCTGACGGATTGGAATACGAACGCAAAGTGTTTTGATTTAACTGAACACGAATTTCTCGAATGACACGAATATGTCCTTTGAACAGATATGATTCGTTCGATTCGTGTAATTCGTGTTCAGACGCTATCACTTGCAGCTCTGCATGCAGAAGGTGCTGAGGAAGGCGGTGAGGACAGTGATGACGAAATTGATGACGGATTTCCAGTTTACTTTCATGGTGATTAATTTTGAATGTTTAATGTTTAATTTTCCCACACGGATCTCACGGATCTCACGGATTTTCGACTCCTTCGGAGTTTTTCCATTGAGACCAAATGAGAATACCCGTTGCTTGCAACGAAAAAATAAATCCGTGAGATCCGTGAGATCCGTGTGCGACTTAAATATCATCCATAAGTATGATACTTAGCTGTCGTAACCATAATACTTAGCTATCGTAACTATCTTGTTTACGCTAGGGGGTAACTAGGGTGAGTAGGAAATCGCTTTTTCCAGGAGTCTATATATATACTGTATCTTTCCTATAGTAAACGAACCTTTACATAAGGAAAGTCTTAGAAAGTACCCTCCCCTTACTTACCCTACCCACCCCTAGAAGGGCAGGTCGGGGGTCGGCAAACTGCTTGCTGATGGCGAGGCGCTTGCGGTAAGTCTCGGTCATCATTCGAAGCTCTGGGCTAGAGGTAATCACGCTCTTGAGATACAACCAGTCGACGAGTCGATGGCTCTCCGACGATTTGATGCAAGGGAAGTACGATGGCATCGTAGCTGTCTCATTCATACAGTTGTTTGGTTTCTTTTCCATTTGTTTTAAAATTCTCAGTTGTTTATAATATTCTGTTGTTTCCAACGTTTTCTGATTAAGAGTGTGGGTGAACACTTGGCGATGAAGTCGGTGAAGGGTGAACCCCGATGCCAACCTTTAGCGTTAATAATGTGTTAAAAACACCCCGTAACCCATTGTACCTACATATATAGGTACAAAAATGCGGTAATTTACGATAGCTTAACAGAAAAGATTAGAATTTTTAAATATATTAAGAAATGAAACGATTTACAAAAACACAAAAGGCACTGGACGCTTTGACGGATACCATCCTCGGCGACAGTACTAATGTGGTACGCACCCTCAAGGTGGCTGGCCACATGAATGAGGATTCGGTCAAGCATGTTTAAGAGGGTTATGCCCGTAACACCCAGTCCTACAGTCTGCTTCGTTCTTCGCTGAAGAAGTTTCACTGCACCAGAGACCAGGTGATGCAGATAATGGACTATCTGGATAACATAGAAGAGGAGTACCACAAGTTCTATCCCGACGATCCCTGCCTGATGGAAGGTGGCTACAAGGCAAGCTTCGAAAGATTCGTGATAGAATCCATAGGAGCAGAGTGGGATTTACCACCTGAGACCGAATAAGTCTAAGAAATCTGTGTTAATCTGGGGGAGATTAGAGCAAGAAGCAAAAACTCCCCCAAAAATTTGGTAGTTTCAAAGAAAAAACTTATTTTTGCAGACAAAAAAGGAGATACAATTATGAACACAATAGCAATTGACAGCAATATATATAAATGTGCAGAAAGTTATGCTAAATTACATAATATTAGTGTGACAGCTGCAATAGAAAAGGCGATTTCTTTGTTTTTGCAAAAGGTACAACCTAAGCAAAAGCTATTAGAAACAGCTGAGTTTAATGATGCTTTGTCTTATGTTAAAACATTAAAGGCAAAAGGTGGCAAGCCGATACCGGCAGATGAAAATAGCTTAGATGCGTTGGTTGATAAAAAATATGCATTATGAGAGTTTTTGTAGATACGAATGTCTTAATAGATTTCGTTGTAAATCGGGAGGGCTTTTCTGAAGATGCAGATAAACTCTTTGCCCTTGGAATAACAGGAGACATAAAGTTGATGACATCAGCTTTGTCTTATGTTACAGCCATGTATATAGCACACAAGTATGAGTATCAAGATGTAAAAGAAACTCTTCTGGCGGTGTCGAATTTTGTAGATGTTTTGGACTTGCAAGGCAATACGGTAATTGAAATGCTCTCTTCTGATTGGAAGGATTATGAAGATGCAACTCAAAATGCCACAGCTTTGCGAGCTGAGGGAGATTGTATTGTAACTCGTAACAAGAAGGATTTTACGAATTCTTCTTTACCCGTTTATACTCCTGCTGAGTTGTTGAATATTTTAAACCAATAAAGGTGGCGTAGCTATTAATATGTTGAAGCTTGAACATTGGTCATGCGGTCATCCCATAGACCGATGCTGTCACAATCCTGAATATTCCCCATTCGAGCGTAAATCACCATTAGCCCGTATGGCGGTACCTATATAATATATTACCTTTGCATCCGTAATCAAAACAGTTTGATAATGGAAACAAGGGAATATTTCGAAAAAGTGATGCAGGATTACAACCAAAACCGTAAAGGTCGTAGCTTGCGCAAGTATTGTAAGGAGGAGGCAGTGGATTATGACTGGCTCATTGAGTTTAAGAAATCATATCGTTCAAATAAGCTTCAACCAGATGAAAACAAGAAGCTAGGCGAAGGTGAGTTTATCGCTTTGACAGTTGAGGAGAATTTTGTTTCCGAGCAACAAACTCCTGCAGGTTGGCAAGTTGAGAGACTGATTTTGAAGTCTCCGACTGGTGATGAGATGGAAATCAAGTGTACTAACCTGTTTGCAGTTGCAGAACTGCTGCGTAAAATGTCATAGCCATGCTGAACTTCACTTCTCGAACAACTTATTATTTGAGTTCCACGCCAACTGATATGCGCAATGGTCGTGAGGGCTTGGCAGGAATCATCCGTGAAAAAATGCAGCATGATCCTTATAGTTATGATGAAGCCTTCATCTTCTATTCCAAGGATTACCGCAAGGTTAAAATATTACATTATGATATCAATGGTTTTGTCTTATACCAGAAGTGGTTTGATGATGGTAAGTTTCTCAAGCCTCGCTTCTTGGAGGCAGCTCGCTGTCATAAGATAAGCCGTGAGACATTGATACTGTTGCTATCAACATCCGTACAAACGGAAATCATATTATGAATACTGATATTAAGAGTTTGATACCATCCATGCATGCAGAACTGAAGCGTATGCAATCTCGTGTTGCAGAGCTTCAAGTATCATTGCAGCAAGGTTCATCTGATGAAAAGGCGATTCGAGAGGAAATTTCTCGAATGAATCTGCGTCAGGTTGAAATCATGGATGCGATGGTAGAGATACAAGAGTATATTTTAGGCAAGCAGGAAGCACTGCTTGCTCTATTGAGAGAGCGCAAATCTCTTCAGACAGCAAAAGAAGCTTTGGAAAAGAAAAACAAGGAATACGAGGAAAAGTTGTTCCTGAAATCTTATAAGCTTCTGAGAAACAGGTAGTTGTATAACTTTTCTTAACAAGAAACAGTTGTATATGTCGCAGAAATTTAGTACCTTTGTACACATGATAAATAACAAGAGTAACATAGAAATGCAGCTTGCTACGTATAAGTCAATGTTGACTAAAGCTAGCAATGACCTTGCCAAGTCCAAACAGCTTGTTGGCTTGCTCAAACAGCAGATTGAGCAAGGTGATACAGAGTTGTCGGAGGAACTTGACAAGGCAAACGAGCGTATCTCTATGTTAAGCGAAGATTTATCAGATGCAAATGCTCGTATCTATGTGTTGGAGGTGGCTTTGACCCAAGCGGAATCTGATAACTCGGAATTACGAGCAGAGGTATCTCGACTTCATTCCAAGGCAGATGATTATGAAAAGGCAAATGCCTTGTTGGATATAGCAGACAAGGCTCAGGTTGATTATAAAACTATCATCGAGGTTCTCCTTCATAGGAAGTTTGCTCATAACTCAGATATGACCAAGCTCTTGAATGGTGTATTGGATACATCCGATGCTGAGGTCAATGAGTTGGGGCTTGATGGATTGAAAAAGAAAATCAGTGATGCTGCTGACGAGGCGTTGGATGAAAAGCATAAGGATGAAGAGGCTAAGGCATCTTCAGCTCCAGAGCAACCAGCAGTAAAATTGCCAAAGAAAACAGAAAAAGAAAAGCAGGAATCAGATAGTCAACTCCCTCGCAAGCGTTATACAACAACAGCTAGAGTCTTGAAGTCCTTCGGCATAGATAAATCTGATCTTCCTGAGAATGCAAAGGTTATCATACGTAAGGGTAAGAAGGACATGTGGGTAGTCCGTCTGTTCTTCTATCAGAAACAAGAGGTTTATTGTAAGGAATACAAGATAGCGCGCTTTAATGTACCTGGCTCTGATCCTCAGAGCAGCAAGTATCCTCTGAGTATCATCAAGGGTAATCCTTTGATGCCATCCTTCTGTAGGTTCTATCTGGAGTCGAAGTTTGCCTATCATCTCTCCGAAAACCGCTTGTTGGATATGTTGTCACAGATGGGTATGAAGGTAGCTCAGTCAACCTTGAACGGTTGGATGCAGCAAATCATGACTTATCTTCGTGAACGCCTGGGACCTGTGATGCTTGAGCGTATCCGTCAGTGTGTCTATACCCAGAATGACGAGTCAAGAATCGTGGTTCGCAGTCGTGAGAGTAAGGAAGATAAGTTTAAGTACAATGTGGAGTACATCCATGCTGCCCTCTCCATGGAAGCCAAGCTTTGTGTGATGGAATATAAGGAGGGTAGCCGTAGTCACAGTGTGCAGGAAGATGCCATCTTCAAGGACTCTTGTATAAGGGTGTTTACTGCAGACAGAGCAGTCTTGTATGAGACAATTGAGAAGGATATGGAGGAAATGGGACTGGTGCGTACAGCTTGCTGGTTCCATGCCCGCCATCGCTTCGTGGATGCTTATATCTCTGACCATCGTGTGCGTGTAATCATCTTGATGATGAACTACCTCTTCCAGATAGAGCGAGAGTCGAAGATACGCAAGCATACTGCAAAGCAGCGACGCCGATTTAGACTTAAGTACAGTGTATCAATCGTTGGCAAGTTGATGAAGTTGTTGAAGAAGATCAAGCTTGATTCTTCTTATGGTGCAATGGTTCAGCGAGCAGTCAACTATGTACTTGATGACGAGAAGGCCTTCAAGGTGTTCTTGCAGGATGGCCGTGTCGAGATGCATAACAATGCGGTCGAACGAATGTTCCGCCACTTGGCTATGGGTAGGCGAAACTGGATTCATACCGGTAGCCATTTAGGTGCGGAAAACATAGCTTTTATGTTCTCACTTTTTGAGAGCTGCAAGTTGAATGACATTAATTTTGGCGATTATATAGAAGATATACTCCCCCGACTGATGGAGGGGGAGCAAGACTTCATGTCCCTAATCCCATGTAATTATAACTCGAACAAAAAGGTGAGTGCCAAGGCTGCCTAATTGGCAGCTCTGGCAATACCAATAAATAATATGCTTTTTTTTGAAAAATTGTTGGATGTGCTAACTGCTGAAAATCAGTAGTTACGTTCTAACGGTGATTTACTATCCGAGGTATCGTAGACAAACTTCAGAATGAGATGTTCGACTTGATGGCGAACAAGATGGATAAGTTGCTTAAACTGATGCAGCAAGCACTGAACTATCTCCATAAGTTTTGGAAGCAAGTCTTTGCCTATCGAAATGATGGTGAATATTCCATAGATAACCTGGCAGCAGAACGAGCGATACGTCCCCAGACCATACAGCGCAAGGGCTCGTTGTTCTTTGGTGGTGTTCAGGGTGCATTGAAATCGGCAATGTACGATACCTTTACCAGACTTGCAAGCAAGTCGGAGTCTCGTTCAGACAATATCTCAAGGCTTTACTCAAAGCAGTGAAATCTGGTAGAACGGACTATGAGAACCTGCTTCCGATGACAATCTGTTTGGATTAATGAAATTTTTAGTGAAAGAAATTTAAAAATGAAATTTGCGGGCTTTGCAAAAAGCCCGCAAATAGGGGCGTTGTGACATTTTTGGACGCTTACGATGGCAAGGACGCTGAGCTCCCTCAGCATGCTGCCTAAAGTTAAAGAATAAAAAATCGAAACTTTTTTTAAAAATCCAGGTACAGCTAACCCACTGATAAATAGTGGGCACGCTGTATTGGTGGTTTACAAAATAAGGAAATATGGAAAAAAATGATAAGGAACGACTTGATGTGATATGGAATAAAGGTCAAGTAGTTAAAGGCTACAATGAAAAATGTTATAGAAAGGATGCTTGTGGGGCATGGATGATTAGAGAAAAGTATGGAGATAGAACTTCCCCTTTTGGTTGGGAAATTGATCATATTTATCCTAAGTCAAAATTGACAGAAAGCATAAGTGATGTTTCCTTGATAGATGATGTGAAAAATCTAAGACCTCTAAATTGGAAAAATAATGAATCTAAAGGTAATGATTATCCTTCTTATCAGGCTAAGATAACTTCTGATGGTAATAAAAATGTAGAAGGTGTATATGAATATACCGTCAATGAAGAAACACAAAAAATAATAGAACAACTTTTTAAAGTAAGTTATGTTAAGTGATTTGAATACTATTGTACAATTCTTCTCTGCTCTTTATGTGACAATTGCTATAGATAATATGATGTTCAATCGCTTTTGGACTCCGGATGTCTTTGCTGTTGTGGAAAATGCCTTGAAAAAATTTGATTTCGCTTTGAGTACGCCAAAGCGGCAAGAACTTCTAAATGTAATAAAAAATAGGTCTGTTGAGATTGATACAAGCGCAAGAAGAGAAGGGGCTTTTTATCTTATGCTCTGTGTTTCTCTTTTGATATATTTTGCCTTTGAAGGATTGCTGTCAGAGACGAATCAATGTATATGTTGTTTTGTTATATTAATGGATATGGCAATGGTTTTTGGATTATATATTATAGGGGCTTTTGAATGGAAAAAATGGTGGGAAGTCTGGTTTAGGTACATATTTGCAGTGATAGCTGCATTTGTTTGGCTATATTTGACTTCTAACGCTTCTCTGAAAATTTTGAGCATGAAAGACTTTGCTGTTTCTAAAAATGTATCTATTACATTCTTGGTAAGAATATTGATAATTTTGGTGTTTCTTGTTCCCATAGTGATGCGTATTGTTATAAATTGGTTGTATTCGACTGTTTATGTCAAGTACTTGGATGTTCGGTTAACTGAAGAGTATGTTGCTTATCAAAATACGAAGAAAGCAATACGAAGCAAAAATAAGGACTTGTGTGATTTTAGATATGATGGAGTATATAAAGAAGTCTTCTTTTCTGCTGATAAATCACAAGATAATGTTGAGACAGTGCTAGTAAATAAGCTGTTGGATTACCTTTCTTTCGCATGTAAACCTGTTAGAGTATTAGAACTTTTGTGTTATAGATTTTCTGCTGATTATAGAAATGATAACAATAATGTCAGTAAAGGTAATGAGGAAGCTTCTTATGAATTACCAGAATGAGGTATGAAAACTCAATGTGTTAATGTTTAAAGGTATAGTTATGTTAGATAAAATTCCATTTAAAGTCTCGGCAAGGACAGCTCGGTTAATTGGTCGAGAAAACGTGGCTACTGCTAAGGGTGCCATTATCGAGTTAGTGAAGAATGGCTATGATGCAGATAGTCCATTTTCTATAGTTCTGATAGACAATAGGTATGGTGTGTATCATAATAGGCTTGATAAAGAACTTTATGAAAAGTATTTGTCCTTAGGGATTGAAGAAAGCTTGTTGACTTCTATCTATCAATTGAATGAGGATGCTTATTATGAGAGACTAGATGTTGATATTGAGAAAATAGGAGTACTCAAGAAGCATCTTCAGAGTTATTCTAGTCTGTATATCATTGATGCTGGTGAAGGAATGACAGATTCTATCATTAGAAATTGTTGGATGACTATTGGCACAGACAACAAGTCAACTCATTTTACAACTCATGGTGGTCGAGTAAAAGCTGGTGCGAAAGGTATCGGTCGTTTTGCTCTTGATAAACTTGGGGAACGATGTGAGATGTTTACTTTCTTTGATCCAACTGTGCATGAAGACAAAAATGAAGATGATGAGGCATCTGATTTTTGTGGCTATCATTGGATTGTAAATTGGAATGATTTTGAAGGAAAAGAAAAAACTATAGATCATGTTAGTGCGGAATTGGAGGGAATCTCTGATTTGACATATATGGATTGCCTTCGTCAACTACCCTTGACATCTTCTTTGGAGAAACTTGTAGGGGATAAATCTCTTTCGCATGGTACGATTCTCAAAATAAGTGGTTTGCGTGACATTTGGGATGATGAGGCGATAAAAAATGTATATGAGGATCTTGGGGTGTTGGTTCCACCTAGTGAGAATCGTGATTTTACAATAAGTTTAGTGTCTCTTGATAGTCCGCAAAAGTATGGAGAAGTGGAAAGTTCCTTTTGCGATGATTTTGATTATAAAATTGTTGCCCATGCAGATGCTGATCAGAATGTTAATATTAGAATATATAGAAATGAATATAATGTAGAAGCCATTCCTTTATCTTTCTATAATCGAGAAAATCAGCAGGAACATCCCTATAGGCGAGAAGACTTTATGCGTGGATATTGGGATGCAACTCGTACGTTTGGACAACTTATACCTGGATTCCGAGATTCAGATGTAGATGGAGTCTTGGCAAAAATAGGTACATTTGATTTTGTCTTTTATTATTTGAAACGCTCTGCTACTAAAAATGATGAAGCTCGTTTCTTTTATAGACAATGTCCTTACAATCTGCGTAAAAGTTGGCTTGATAAATTTGGAGGAATAAAATTGTTTAGAGACAATTTTAGGGTGCGTCCATATGGTGAAAAAAATGATTCTGCCTTTGATTGGCTAGGCATTGGTATGAGAAAAAATAACAGTCCTGCTGGTATTGCCAAAAAACAGGGTGGTTATCGTGTTGAGTCTGAAAATATTGCAGGCTCTATACTTATATCTCGTCTGGCAAATATTGATTTTGAGGATAAGTCTAGCCGAGAGGGGTTGCAGGAGAATAAGACATTTGCGATACTTAAACAGATTATTATCGGGATTATAAGAATCTTTGAGGATGATAGATCATTAATAGCTCGTGAACTGGCTGCAGATGACCAAGAACGCAATGGAGCTGCAAGGGATAGAGAAAAGGCCGAAGAACTTGCTAATAAGATAATAGAGGAGCATCGTAAGAAGAGACTAACTTCTGTGGATTCGGACGATGAAAATTCTTTTGATTATCAATTAAATCTGTTGGCAACAGTCAATGAACAAAAGAACGAAGAGATTAAACAACTTCATGAAGAACAGCGAATTCTGAGAGCGTTAGCTAGTAGTGGGCTTATGCTGGCATCTTTTGCTCATGATTTGAGCAAGTATAATGCTAATTTGGATAATCGTTATGACAATATAGTGGAGTTGCTCAATGGCAAGATAACTATTGAAGATTTTCCTGCTGTTAGAAGGAAGAATCCGTTTATGCTATTAAATCAAGCTAAGGAGAATGATTCAAAAATGCAACGTTGGTTTAGCTTTTCCACAGATATTGTAAAAAAGGATAAACGTAAAAGAAAGGCAGTAGCCTTAGTGGCTTATTTTGAAAAATTGGAAGAGACTTGGGCTGGGTTTTTTGGAGAACGTGATATACATTTTTTGCATGATCGAGTGGCTGATGTTGCTATTAGGGCTTTTGAAATAGACCTTGATAGTATATTTTACAACTTGATTTCAAATTCTGTTGAGGCTTTTATTCGGCTTAGGGAGAATCGTGATAGAGTGATTACTGTTTGTGTTGAACAAAATGAAAAATCAATAATCTTTACTTATCGTGATAGCGGACCTGGACTTTCTGACGAAATCGTAAATCCAACAGATATTTTTAAACCTCTTTTTACGACCAAGCGTAGTACAAGTACAGGAGAAGAAATCGGTACTGGATTAGGTATGTGGCTTGTAAAGTTGATATCTGAGGATAATGATGCCCGTGTTATGTTGTTAACGCCAAAGGAAGGCTTTGGTGTTCAAATCATATTTCCAATTAAATATAAACGATGATAATGGAATATAAGATAATGTTTATAGATGAGGAATCGACTCAGCATGATGAGTTCGAAAATCACTTTGAGAAGTATTGGCCCGAGGCTAATGTGCGATGTGTGTTTCCATCTTCTACTTTAAATGAAATGCTGGAAGAGATTGAACAATGGCAACCGAATGCTATTATTGTAGATTTTCAGTTAAATGATAAAAAAACAGATATAAAATATAATGTATGCTATAATGGTGTAGAATTGCTTAAAGAAATTCAATTGCAGAAGTGTGACTTCCCCTGCTTTGTTATTACTTCTTATGATGATGAGGCTGTGGCAAATTCTAATGATGTGAATTTTGTATATATCAAGAAGAATTTGCATTTTTCATCTGATTGTGGTAAGGTTCCTTTTGCTCAACGAGTGAAAAGTCAAATCGACAAATATTTGGCAAGAATAGAGAATGCAAAAGCGGAATTGTCTGTCCTTTTGGAAAAAAGAAAATCTGGTAAGGCTAATGTGAAAGATGAAGAACATATCGTAGAATTAGATTCATTTTTGGAGAAAACGATTGACACAACAGGGGCTGTTCCTGATGAAATGAAACATTTGTCTAATATGGATCGATTGAATTCTTTAATAGATAAGGTTGACCAACTGATTGGTAAATTTGAATAGTATGACATATCCTTTTCGTAATATCTCACCTAAGCGAACTTTTACAAAGCATTATGCTCAGTATAATAGATATAAGCCATATTTAGCTGATGACTTTAATCATAAATGCGGCTATACGGATTGTTCTGATCATTGGTTTGGAGGGCAGCGTAATTTCCAAATAGACCATTTTAAACCTAAGAGTATCTATCCTCAGCTTATATCGGAATATAGTAATTTGGTATATTGCTGTTCATATGTGAATAGGGAGAAGTGGGAGGATGATAATCCTAACTATTTGGATCCATGTGATGTAGATTACAATCTGCATTTTGAACGTGATGATAATGGGTATATTGTTGGTAAGACTCCACAGGGATGCTATATGGTGGAGCATTTGCAATTGAATCTTGCTCGATATGCTATCTGTTGGAATTTGGATCGATTGGATGCTAAAATTAAAAAGTTGGAAAAAGTAACAATAGGTTTAAGTTGTGATGGAACTCTTTTGGAATTGTATAAAGAGTATCGCAAATACGAAAAATACTTGAGAAGTAATCTGTAGAAGTTTTTGATAATGTTGCAACTAATATTTCCGTTTTTGAAACGTAATTTACCACAAGACCCTTTCTTGATTAACAGAATCTTCGTGTCTATATACCTTATATATAATAAGGGAGAGGCGTATAATCAGTTTATAGAAAGATATGTCATCTCTGAAACCGACAAAGATTATGAGGAGTTAGGAAAGGTACTTGCCTTTCTTGATAAGCAAAATGTTAAGATGATTAACTTGGAGGATATGATCAAGCTCTTTGAGTTTGTTATATCTCCATCGGATAGAATCGTGACGGGGGCTATCTATACGCCCAAGAAAATCAGAAAATATATACTTGATGCTTGTCTTCGTAAGAACACAGACTTATTACAAATTCGTGTAGCTGATATTGCTTGTGGATGTGGAGGCTTTCTGATGGACGCTGCCAGAATGATTCATAGGACTACAAAAATGTCTTATCGAGATATTTTCAAAAGATGTATTTATGGCATAGATATCCAGAATTATTCTATAGAAAGGTGTCAGATACTTTTAAATCTGTTGGCTTTGACAGAAGGTGAAATCGTAGATTTTGAATTCAATCTGTTGTGTGCTGATACGTTGGATTTCAAGTCGGATGCATGGAACTCTAATTTTTCTCACTTTGATGTAATCGTGGGTAATCCGCCTTATGTCTGTGGTAGAAATATGGAGGATGATACCAGGTTGAAGACTAAATGGTATAAGGTATGTGATTCAGGTTCTACTGATTTATACATTCCTTTTTTCCAGATTGCTGTGGAGATGTTGAATGATGAGGGGAAGATAGGGTATATTACGATGAATTCTTTTCTGAAGAGTTTGAATGCTCGTAAGCTGAGGGCATTTTTCGTTGATAATCAGTTTGATATTCATATTGTTGATTTTCGGGGGTATCAAGTGTTTAAGGGTAAAAGTACTTATACCTGTTTGTTTTTCTTGGAAAAGGAAAAGAGCAAAGCTCTCCATTATAGTTGCGATGAGCAGGTGAAACTTGCCAAGCGAATGCATTATGAGGACATACCTTGGAATTTGCTGGATGCAGAGAAAGGATGGAACTTGAATCAGTATAAGGTGGCTAACAAGATTGAATCTGTTGGCATACCTTTGTTTGAGTTTTGCCAGACTCGCCATGGTATTGCTACATTGAGCAATAAGACTTATATATTCTTGCCCAACAAGGAAGATGATAAGTATTATTATCTAGAAAAAGAAGACGTGAGCTATCCTATAGAGAAGACTCTCTGTAAAGACATAGTGAATTCTAATAAATTGAATTCTGAAAAGGCTCTTGTTGATCTTGTTCATAAGGCTATATTTCCTTATGTGATTGACAAGAGTGGTAAGGCTGTTTTGATTAAAGAGGAGGTTATACAAGCAAAATATCCTTGTGCGTATTCATATCTGCAATCTCAAAGGGAAACATTGGATAAACGAGATAAAGGAAAGGTTGGGGATTATCCAGCATGGTATGCTTATGGTCGGACGCAATCGTTGGTAATGCCTGCAATCAAGATGTTTTTCCCGAAAATTGCTAATAAGCCATTAAACTGCGTTATTGTAGAAAATTCAAACTTGCTGTTATACAATGGTATGGCGTTCGTGGGTGATGATATGCGAAAGATGAAGATTTTGCAGAAGGTGTTGGAGTCTGATATTTTTTGGAACTATGTTGTAGCTAACAGTAAGCCTTACACATCAGGATATTATTCGCTGAATGGTTCAAACATCAAAAACTTTGGTGTTCCTAAGTTTACTAAAGCAGAAGAGGAAGAACTTCTTAGATTGGAAGACAAAGGAGCCGTTAATCAATGGCTATCGTCTTTCTATGAGTAAATATAGGGCATATTATTTGAAATATGATGATTTCCAATGTAAATACAAAAGAATTAGTCATTTTATTTGGTGGTTTGATAAAAAAGTCGTAACTTTGGAAATTATTATTTGTAAATAATGACAAGTATGGCAAACGACAATAATAACATACAGATTACTGATGAGTCTCAAATTGTTCTCTATCAGCCTAATGAAAGCATCTCTCTTCAAGTGAAGATTGATGCAAGCCATGATACTGTATGGCTTACTCAGCAGCAAATAGCTGACCTTTTCGGTACAAAACGACCAGCTATAACAAAGCATTTGAGAAATATCTTCAACAGTGGGGAACTTGACCAGAATTCAGTTAGTTCCATTTTGGAACATACTGCGGCTGATGGGAAAACCTATAAAACACAGTTTTACAATCTAGATGCTATTATTTCTGTTGGCTATCGTGTAAATAGCATCAATGCTACTGCTTTTCGTAGATGGGCAACTCGTGTCCTCAAGAATTACTTGTTAAAAGGTTATTCTGTAAATCAACAATTGTTGGCGATGCAGCGACAGTTTGATTCTCGATTGGAAGAGCATAGTCTGCGTATGACACGTATTGAAGATAAACAGGCAGCACAGCAGGAACAGCTTGATTTCTTTATTCGTACTTCAACCCCTCCTGCAGAAATGGTTTTCTTTGAGGGTGATTTCTATACTGCACGTGTGGCTTTGGAGAACTTGGTTCGTTCTGCATCCCATCGTGTTATAGTCATTGATGCATATGTGTCTGCACTTACTCTTGATATACTTAATGTTAGAAAATCAGGAGTGGAAGCAATTATCTATACTATGGGTGTTGGGCAAGGGATGCAACGATTGATGAATGAGCATGACAGATTGTTCCCTGATGCTCATATTGATATCAGAAAATGGAGTAAGGAGTCCCATGACCGCTGGCTTGTCATTGATGATACGCTTTATCATTGTGGTCATTCGTTAAATGCAAATGGTGGACACAAAATCTCGGCTATAACAAGAATGGGTATATCGCCAGAAGATATTCTTTCTGTTGTTGGCTAAAAAGTATTTTTTCATTTGTATAACAATTAATCATATACGCTATAAGGTTGGCGGGGCATCAAAGCCCTCGCCATGGTTGTGCGGGATGAGACCGCCTGGGGATAGCAGTTTATAGTTAATAGTTTACGATTGATTTCGTGGTTATTTGCTGATAACTTGCAGATTTCTTGTGATTCTCTTGGTGGTTTCGAGAAAAAAGCCTAACTTTGGCGGCAAGTTATATAAACTAAATAATAGGAGATAAGATTATGGCAATAGCTATTAAAACAATTCCTGTATTGACAGGTGATGTTGCAGAGCGCTTTATAGAGATTGCAGAGAGTAGTAGAAATACTGCCACAACTGTGATTCCTGAAGGTGCACAAGATGCAATCCGTCGTATGATGGAACGCTCAAAAAATGTAAAGATTAAACTTCCTCTTTAATTAAATTGGCTGGTGAATAATTATCAATTTGATATTATGGAAAGATGCGACTTCATGCCTTTGACCGCAGAACTTGCATCTTTGCCTTTTTGTTGTGGTGAAACAGAAGGAGATAAAGATTTGGAAGACTTCTTTCATCACAATGCCTTGTTGTATGCTCAAGAGCGACTTGGTAAGACTTATTGCTTTGTCAACAATGAAGGTGAATTCTCAGAAATCGTTGCATTCTTTACTGTATCAAATGATAGTGTAAAAACAACTTTTATTCCAAAGCCTTCTGCTAATAAGGTTCAACGAACTATACCAGGTCAAAAACATCTTCGTACTTATCCTGCCGTATTATTGGGAAGACTAGGGGTTAATAAGAAATATCAAGGACGGAATTTCTTCGTTGGTCAACAAGTGATGAACTTTATCAAGACGTGGTTTGTACAGGAGGATAACAAAACAGGATGTAGATTTTTGGTTGTTGATGCATATAATCAGCCAAAAGTTCTTAGCTTTTATGAGCGCAACAAGTTCAAGTATCTATATGCCACAGAGGAATTAGAAAGAGCAGAACAGCATTTTCCGGAAACTTCTCCGGTTTATACCAGGCTCATGTTCTTGGATTTGTTGCATACTCAGATATTGGAATATCCTAATGTAATTAAGTAAAATTGTTTGGTTAAATTTGAAAAGGCGGTACCTATATAATATATTACCTTTGCATCCGTAATCAAAACAGTTTGATAATGGAAACAAGGGAATATTTCGAAAAAGTGATGCAGGATTACAACCAAAACCGTAAAGGTCGTAGCTTGCGCAAGTATTGTAAGGAGGAGGCAGTGGATTATGACTGGCTCATTGAGTTTAAGAAATCATATCGTTCAAATCAGCTTCAACCAGATGAAAACAAGAAGCTAGGCGAAGGGGAGTTTGTCGCTTTGACAGTTGAGGAGAATTTTGTTCCCGAGAAGTTGAATGACTTTAATTTTGGCGATCCAATTAATAATATGCTTTTTTGAAAAATGTTGGATGTGCTAACCAAAGCAACGTGCTGAGATAAAGGCTATTTTGGCAAAAGCAAAATTTTAAAGTTAGTATTATGGGATTTATTAAAGTGTCATAGGCGGTATCATTGGAGTGATATTATCAAATAAGTATATTAGAGAGAAACTTATCCGTGCATCGGTATGGGGATGAGGTATAAACAGAAAAGAGGGTGTGACTTATGTCATACCCTCTTTTCTGTTTATGCCCTTCTTGTCAAAACAGTTTGTAGGTGGTGCGGAGCACTTTGAACTCGGTGCGGCGGTTCAGCTGGTTGCATATCTCCTGATGCTTCCTGGTCTGCTTGAGGATGAAATCCTGGGTGAGCACATCGTCTTCCTTCAGCCAGGGATATTTCTCCGTGAGCTTCCTGCGGATTGTCTTCGGGCGTTCCTTGCCATATCCCACAGGGGTAAGGCGATCTTTTTCAATGCCGTGAGCTATGAGGTAATCCACTACCGACTGGGCGCGGCGCTGAGACAATCGCTTGTTGTACTCGCTGTTGCCTTTGTAATCGCAATGGGCACTCAGTTCGATGGTTACGTGGGAATTCTCTTTCAGCAAGGCTACGAGCTTATCCAGAGCCTGGGTGCTGGCTGGCGTCAGGTTAGCTTTGTCAAAATCATAGAAGATGTTGTCGATGAGTACTGGGGCTGAGATGGAAGCCAGCGGGAACTGGAGCACGTACTCCTTGCTCTCCTTTGCCGAATCTATCCGCAACTCCTCCTTGTGGTTGAGGAATCCCTTGCAGGAAGCCATCACCAGATAATCTACCTCAGGATGGATAGGCAGCGTAAACGAACCGTCTCTCTTGACCGGCAGTTTCCTGTAGGTGCCATCGTTGCCAACTACCATCACCTGTGCGGCAGGAAGTTCGTAACCGTCTTTTTCGTAAACCCATCCCTTCATCGTGGTGACAATCTCCGGATTATTGAAAGAATAGATATGGTCGTAGCCGCGGCCATCCTTTCTGTTGGAAGAGAAGAAACCACGGTTGTGCGGTCCCTCGAAGGTCATTCCGAAATCATCTGCTTCAGAATTGAGGGGATAGCCGGGATGCTCTATCTTATACTGCTGGGTCTTTTCGTCTATTCGGGCAATGTAGATGTCGAGACCGCCCATTCCGATATGGCCGTTACTGCTGAAATAGAGGTCGCCGTTAGGGCGGAAGGTAGGGAACATCTCGTCGCCCGGCGTATTGATGGGGGCACCGAGGTTTTCCACACCTCCCAGACCTGAAGGAGTGATGCGCACACGCCAGATATCGTAACCGCCCATTCCGCCCGGCATATCGGAAACGAAATAGAGCCATTCGCCGTCAGGACTGATGGCAGGGTGGGCGTAGGTGCTCAAGGTATCCTGGGTGATTTCCAGCTTCTGAACCTTTCCCCAGGCAGCATCCGAACGGGAAGAGGTGACGATCTGGGCAAATCGGGGAGAGGCTGGATCGGTGACGCATTGGGTGAGATACATCTCCTTGCCATCGGGCGTGAAGCAGCAGGCTCCCTCATCATAGTCGGTATTCAGACCAGTGGCAATGGCTTCCGGTCTGCTCCATTTTCCCTTGTCGTCTTTTTCAGAATAGAAGATATCGCCAGCCTTGGTGCCGGTGATTCCGCTGAGTTCATCTCCCTGGGCGTCGTTGCGGGTGGAGGTGAAGTAGATCTGTTCGTATTCATCGCCCAGGAGCATCGGTGAATAATCGGCTCTTCGGGAGGTGAAGACATCCATCTTCTTTACCTGATATCTGCTTCCGGCTTTTTTCCAGCCGGGAGCCATCTGGGCAGATTTCAATCCGTTCTGGGCTAGGATATTGTCGGGCATGGAATCCACGAGGATTCTGAATTCCTTTTCTGCCTGCTTGTATTCGCCGTTTTTCAGGAGCAGACGGGCGTAAGCCAGACGGTCATCGAGTGAAGCCTGGTTATAGCGGATGGCATTGCGGTAAGCATTCACAGCCTTGGGGGTAGCATTGATCTTGTTGTAGCAGCGTGCCATCTTCAAGGCTAGCTTTCCCCGGTTTTCACGCTCCTTGGGAGGTGTCTTGGTGTAGGCTTGCTTGAATTGGTCGGCAGCATCATAGTATTCGCCTAAAGAAAGGAACTTCTCTCCCTTCTTCAGGTTCTTGTCAATGCCGCAGCTTATCAGAAGGAGGCAGCAAAAGGCTGTTATGATTTGGTAATATCTAATCTGCTTCATACTGGAACAACTTAATTATTTTACTGAACTTTCGCAAGCAACTCTCCCACACGCCCTGAAAGGGCAGAAGCTCCTAGCCCAGGGCAACGCCCTGGGTATAGTAGCAGTCAGCAAGGCGCCCTGTAAGGGCAAAAGCCTTATAAATTGCCTCGTTCTTTGAAGCTTTTGCCCTTACAGGGCGACAGGTTTGCGTCCATAATGACCCAGGGCGTTGCCCTGGGCTAGGAGCTTCTGCCCTTTCAGGGCGTGTGGAGCTTATATGTGAAACTTGAGTTATATCTTATTACATCTGCGAGAATGGCTGACGATATTGGCAGCCTGATTTCCAGTTGCTGCATCCATAGGCGGTCTTGCCCTTGATGATGACGCCCTTGCCGCAGAGCGGACATGGCTTGCCTACCATTGGGTCGGCTGGAGCCTGAGTTGCAGAAACCGGCTGTACTGCTGCATTCTGCGAACCTACATTTTGTGTCGTAGCTTCATCCTTTTTCTTGGCTGGCATCTTCTTTGTTTCAGCCTTCTTTGCCGCCGTTTTCTTCTTTTCCGGTTTTTTCTTGAGATCTTCCTCCGTCATGATGGTGACTCTTCGGCTGCTGTTATCCGATAGAACATCGATGACAATCTGGTTGATCTGCTCTTTCAAACCATTGATGAATTCGGCAGGATCGTAGGTCTTGTGCTCGATGTCGCGGAGCTTTTTTTCCCAGATACCGGTCAGCTCACAGCTCTTCAGGAGTTCCTCGTGGATGGTGTCGATGAGCTCGATACCTGTAGGGGTTGCCATCAGGTTCTTGCGCTGGCGGCGGATGTAGTGGCGTTTGAAGAGAGTCTCGATGATGCCGGCACGGGATGATGGACGACCGATGCCGTTCTCCTTCAATGCCGCACGAAGCTCCTCGTCTTCCACGAATTTACCCGCTGTCTCCATCGCACGGAGCAGGGTTGCCTCGGTGTAATACTTCGGTGGAGTGGTCCATTTCTCCGTCAGTGTAGGCTGATGGTCGCCCGATTCGCCTTTCACGAAAGAGGGGAGGGTTCTTTCTTCTACCACTTCCTTCTTGGCACCGTTTCCGTTTCCATCGCCTGCATTTCCGCCATCGTTTCCGTTGGCGTTATCTGCATCGTCGTCATCGGCATTCTTCGCATCCTTGGCATAGACTACTCGCCAGCCCGGTTCCAGAATCTCCTTACCGCTCACCTTGAACTCTATCTTTTCCGGTTTTGGTCCGTCTTCGTTGATGACCTCGCCCAATACGGTGGTGGTAGAGAACTTACAATCCGGATAGAACACGCTGATGAAGCGCTTGGCGATGAGATCATAGACATTCGCCTCCATATCGGTGAGTCCGGTTGGCGGAACACCGGTTGGGATGATGGCGTGGTGATCGGTTACCTTGCTGTTATCGAAAACCTTCTTGCTCTTAGGCAACTTCTTGCCGGTGGCTGCGAGCTGCTGGATGAGCGGGAGGTATTTCTGCTGACTGGCTATCTTTGCCTGGCTCACACCATTCAGAATCTGCGGACATTTCGGATAGATATCGTCTGTCAGAAACTGGGTATCTACACGAGGATAAGTGGTATATTTCTTCTCGTAGAGACTCTGGATGAGTTTCAGCGTAATATCGGCAGAGTAGGCAAACTTCTTGTTGCAATCCACCTGCAGTGAGGTGAGGTCGTAGAGATGAGGGGGTGCCTCGTTTCCCTTCTTCTTGCTTACGTCGGTAACGGTGAAGGGTTTGCCGGCGATGGTGCTGAAAGCCTTCTCGCCTTCCTCCTTGCTGGTAAACTTGCCACTGGTAGCCGTAAACTGGGTGTCGCGATAGATGGTGGCGAGTACCCAATAAGGCTCGGAAACGAAGTTGTCGATTTCCTTCTGGCGGTTTACAATCAGGGCAAGGGTAGGGGTCTGCACTCGGCCGATGCTAAGCACCTGTCGATTCTGACCGTATTTCAATGTATAAAGTCGGGTGGCGTTCATGCCGAGAATCCAGTCACCGATGGCACGGGAAAGTCCGGCTAGATAGAGCGACTGATATTCCCCCTGGTCTTTCAGTTCCTGGAATCCCTGCTTGATGGCTTCATCGGTCATGGATGAAATCCACAGTCTCTTGACGGGGCATTTTGCCTGCGCCTTCTGCATCACCCATCTCTGGATGAGCTCTCCTTCCTGTCCGGCGTCACCGCAGTTGATGATGCTGTCGGCAGCCTGCATCAGTTTTTCGATGGTGGCAAACTGCTTCTTGATGCCTTCATCGTTGATGAGCTTGATGCCGAAGCGTTGTGGAATCATCGGCAACGCCGAAAGGCTCCAATGTTTCCACATCGGAGTATAATCATCCGGTTCCTTCAGCTCACAAAGGTGGCCGAAGGTCCATGTTACTTGGTAACCATTACCTTCCATATAACCGTCGCGTGCCGTGGTAGCCCCGATGATTCGGGCGATGTCCTTAGCCACGCTCGGTTTCTCTGCTATACAAACTATCATTCTTTATTCTAATTTCTGTTTGCAAAGGTACAATAAAATAATGAGATAGCCATCATTTCAGCTTCTTTTTCTCATTGCCGGGAATAAATTATTCCACAAAAAAGGTCGCCCTGAAAGAGCAAAAGCTTCTTGTATTCAAAGCTTTTGCCCTTTCAGGGCGACCTTGCTGATTGTTATCTAACCCAGGGCGCTGCCCTGGGCTAGGAGCTTCTGCCCTTTCAGGGCGTGTTCGTATAAATCTGCGTGAGATTACTCGTATTCCTGCCAGCTCTTAATCTGAAGCTGATCCTGGCTCAATGTGCAGAATGCCTCGATGAAGGCGGAAGCCAGACGGGCATTGGTGAACAGAGGAATGTTATGGTCGATGGCGCCACGACGGATTCTGTAACCATTGGTGAGCTCACGCTTGGTGTGATTCTTAGGGATATTGACGATGAGGTCGAACTTGTGGTCGGCAATCATCTGCATCACGTTAGGGATATCCTTGTGATCCTCATCAGGCCATCCTACGGCTGTAGCCTTCACGTTGTTCTCGTTCAGGAACTTCGCTGTGCCGGCTGTAGCGTAGATGGTGTAACCGTTCTTCACCAGCGCCTGGGCAGCGTCGAGCAGAGAAGCCTTCTCCTTCGCACCACCGCTTGAAAGCATGATGCCCTTATCCTTTGAAGGAATCTTGTAGCCGGTGGCAATCAATGAGTTGAGCAATGCCTCCTCGAAAGTATCACCCATACAACCTACCTCACCGGTAGAACTCATATCTACACCCAAAACTGGGTCGGCGTTCTGCAAACGGGCGAATGAGAACTGTGAAGCCTTCACACCCATGCGGTCGATATCGAAGGCAGACTTGTCTGGCTTCTGGTATGGAGCGTCGAGCATGATGCGGGTAGCCGTCTCGATGAAGTTGCGCTTCAACACCTTGCTCACGAATGGGAACGAACGGGATGCACGGAGATTACACTCGATTACCTTTACATCACGACCCTTAGCCAGATACTGGATATTGAAAGGACCAGAGATGTTGAGCTCCTTAGCGATGGCACGTGAAATCTTCTTGATCTGACGGGCTGTAGCGAAGGAAATCTGCTGAGCTGGGAAGGTCATGGTAGCGTCACCAGAGTGAACACCTGCATACTCTACGTGCTCTGAAATACCATACTCTACAATCTCGCCATTCTGAGCCACACCGTCGAACTCAATCTCGTTGGTCTCTGTCATAAACTGAGAGATAACCACTGGGTACTCCTTGGAAACCTCAGAAGCTGCCTCCAGGAAGCGACGCAACTCGTCATCGTTGTGGCAAACGTTCATGGCTGCACCAGAAAGAACGTAAGATGGACGAACGAGCACAGGATAGCCTACCTCGTCGATGAACTTCTGAACATCCTCCATTGATGTGAGGGCGCTCCACTTAGGCTGGTCGATGCCCAACTTGTCGAGCATGGCAGAGAACTTACCGCGGTTCTCGGCACGGTCGATGTTGACAGGAGATGTACCCAGGATTGGCACAGACTGGCGATGGAGCTTCATAGCCAGGTTGTTAGGAATCTGACCACCTACAGAAACAATCACACCACGTGGTGACTCCAGGTCGATGACATCGAGTACACGCTCGAATGAAAGCTCATCGAAGTAGAGACGGTCGCACATATCGTAGTCGGTAGATACGGTCTCCGGGTTGTAGTTGATCATGATTGACTTGTAACCCAACTTGCGGGCTGTGTTGATGGCGTTTACTGAACACCAGTCGAACTCTACAGAAGAACCGATGCGGTAAGCACCTGAACCGAGAACGATGACAGACTTCTCGTTCTTGTAGTAGTTGATGTCGTAACCCTCTACGGCATAAGTCATGTAGAGATAGTTGGTGAGGTCAGGATGCTCGCTTGCCACAGTAGGGATGCGTTTTACGGCAGGAAGAATGTTCAGCTTCTTACGCAGAGCACGAACTGCGAGAACCTCCTTCTCCATGTTGGTATCCTTGGTCTTCAATACGAAGCGGCCAATCTGGAAGTCAGAGAAGCCCAATACCTTAGCCTCGCGCAATACCTCGGCTGGAATCTCCTCCAGAGTATTGTATTCAGAAAGCTTGTGCTTGTAATCTACGATATTCTTCATGCGCTCGATGAACCAAGGGTCAATCTTGGTCAACTCCTCGATGCGCTCGATGGTGTAACCTTCCTCCAAAGCCTGGGCGATGGCGAAGATACGGAGGTCGGTAGGATTAGAAAGCTCCTCATCCAGGTTGTCGAACTTGGTGTGGTCGTTGCCAACGAAACCGTGCATTCCCTGACCAATCATGCGGAGACCCTTCTGGAGCATCTCCTCGAATGAGCGGCCGATAGACATGATTTCGCCTACAGACTTCATGGAAGAACCAATCTTGCGGCTTACACCGGCAAACTTGGTAAGGTCCCAACGAGGAATCTTACAGATCATATAGTCGAGTGATGGAGCCACATAAGCTGAGTTAGGAGTACCCATCTCGCCAATCTGGTCGAGTGTATAACCGAGGGCAATCTTAGCTGCAACGAAGGCGAGCGGATAACCGGTAGCCTTAGAAGCGAGGGCAGAAGAACGGCTCAAGCGAGCGTTGATCTCGATGATACGGTAGTCGTTGGTCTCTGCATTGAAAGCATACTGGATGTTGCACTCACCCACGATGTTGAGGTGGCGCACGCACTTCACGGCGATGTCCTGCAACATCTTCACCTGCTCGTCGGTGAGAGAACAGGTAGGAGCCACAACGATAGATTCACCGGTGTGGATACCCAGTGGGTCGAAGTTTTCCATAGAGGCAACGGTGAAGCAACGGTCGTTCGCATCACGGATGCACTCAAACTCAATCTCCTTCCATCCCTTCAGGCTCTCCTCAACGAGTACCTGAGGTGCAAAAGTGAAGGCAGATTCAGCAATCTCCTTGAACTCCTCTTCGGTCTTGCAGACACCAGAACCGAGACCACCCAGCGCATAGGCAGAACGGATCATGATAGGGTAGCCGATGTTGCGGGCTGCAGCCACAGCCTCCTCCATGTTCTCGCAAGCGTGGCTTACTGGAACCTTGAGGTCAACCTTGTTAAGCTCCTTTACGAAGAGGTCGCGGTCTTCTGTGTTCATGATAGCCTCTACCGAGGTACCCAATACATCCACACCGTACTCCTTGAGTACGCCGCTGAGGTAAAGTTCTGTACCGACGTTCAAACCCGTCTGTCCACCCCAAGCCAGCATGATGCCGTCTGGGCGTTCCTTCTTGATGATTTCAGTTACAAAAAAAGGTGTCACCGGCAAGAAATAAACCTTGTCAGCAATACCTTCACTCGTCTGAATTGTAGCAACGTTTGGATTGATAAGGACGGAACTAATACCCTCCTCACGCAAAGCCTTGAGAGCCTGCGAACCGGAATAGTCAAACTCACCTGCCTGGCCGATCTTCAACGCACCGGAACCCAGGACTAGGACTTTCTTAAGCTGTTTCTTCATCTTTATATAACTATAAGTTTATTCTTAATAATAAAAAGTCTCTTCTGAAAATGTCTTGTTTAGTATCTATTTAGTTTCTTAGTCAGATTACTAAGGAAGATACACTATTTCGGGCAGCAAAGATACGTTAAATATCTGAATCATCCAAATTTTCTGCCATTCTTTACAGTTAAATAACATCAATTATTTAAAAATCCTTTCGGGATTGTCTCATTTTTGCTATTTTTTTGTTACTTTTGCAGCGCCTACAGAAATGTAGTAGAATGTTTCGAGAATAATAAAACAATAGCTTACAAGATAAAGTGATAACAACAATGAAAGTCGGATTATTCGTCCCTTGTTATGTGGATGCTTTATACCCTGATGCGGGTGTGGCTACATACAAGTTACTAAAGCACTACGGACTGGATGTCGGTTATCCCGAAAAGCAGACTTGCTGCGGTCAGCCGATGGCTAACGCGGGTTTTCAGGATAAGTCGGAGAAGGTCATAGAGACATTTGATGAGCTGTTCAAGGATTACGATTACATCGTAGCTCCTTCAGCTTCATGTGCCGCTTACGTTAAGGTGTATTACCCTAAGATTCTGGAGGGTAAGCACGAGTGTATTTCATCAAAGAAGATCATGGATGTTGTGGAGTTCCTTCACGATGTGCTGAAGGTGGATCATGTGCCGGGCAAATTCCCACACGTGGTGAGTGTGCACAACAGTTGCCATGGTGTGCGGGAACTGGGCTTGTCGTCTCCATCTGAGCGACACATCAAGCCATTCAACAAGATTATCGACCTGTTGAATATGGTGGAAGGCATTACCATCCACGAGCCGGAGCGCAAGGATGAGTGCTGCGGATTCGGCGGTATGTTCTCTATCGAGGAGCCTGCCGTTTCTATCCGTATGGGAGAGGATAAGATCAAGCGCCACATGGCTACGGGTGCCGAATATGTCACTGGACCGGATTCTTCCTGTCTGATGCACATGGCGGGAATCGCCAAGAAGGAGAAGATGCCGATCAAGTTTATCCATGTTGTTCAAATTTTAGCTGCAGGACTATGAGTACAGAACATTCCAAGAGAGCTGCGAAGTTTACGCAGAACGTAGAGAAGACCACCTGGCACGACGCTACCTTCTGGTCTGTTCGTCAGAAGAGAGATAAGATGGCGCAGGAGCTTCCTGAGTGGGAAGACCTCCGTGAGCATGCGTCTGAAATCAAGATGCACACCATCACCCATCTTGCCGATTACCTCGATATGTTTTCCAAGAACCTGGAGAGCCGTGGGGTGAAGGTGCACTGGGCAAAGGATGCGCAGGAGTTCAACGAGATTGTGCTCGGTATCCTGAAGGATCACAACGTGAAGAAGATGGTGAAGTCGAAGTCGATGCTCACCGAGGAGTGCGAGATGAATCCTTATCTGGAGAAGCACGGAATTGACGTGGTGGAGACCGATCTGGGCGAGCGCATCATCCAGCTCTTGGGTCAGAAGCCTAGCCACATCGTGATGCCTGCCATCCACCTGAAGCGTGAGGAAGTGGGAAAGATGTTCGAGGAGAAGGGAATCTCTAAGGAAATCGGAAACTACGACCCTACTTATCTGACCCGCTGCGCCCGCCATCATCTCCGCAACCAGTTTATGGAAGCAGGAGCAGGTATGACCGGCTGCAACTTCGGCGTGGCTGCCACTGGCGATTGCGTGGTCTGCACCAACGAGGGTAATGCCGATATGACCACTTCCATGCCTAAGCTCCACATCGTGGCGATGGGTATCGAGAAGCTGGTTCCTGACTATAAGTCATTGGCTGTATTCCAGCGCCTGCTCTGCCGCTGCGGAACCGGTCAGCCTACCACCGCCTTTACCTCTCATTTCCGCCAGGCTCGTCCGGGTGCTGAGATGCATGTAGTTCTGGTGGATAATGGCAGAAGCGATATTCTCGCCGACAAGGACCACTGGCAGACCTTGAAGTGCATGCGCTGCGGAGCCTGCATGAACACCTGTCCGGTTTATCGCCGTTCGGGCGGTTACAGTTACACCTATTTCATTCCGGGTCCTATCGGTGTGAACCTGGGAATGCTGAAGAATTCTCAGAAGTACAGCGACAATGTTTCGGCATGTACCTTGTGCTTGTCTTGCGACAATGTCTGTCCTTCCAAGGTGGGTCCTGGTTCTCAGATTTACGCTTGGCGCCAGAGTCTGGATAAGTTGGGCAAGGCAGATCCTGTGAAGAAGGCGATGTCGAATGGCATGAAATATCTCTTCGATCGTCCTGCGCTCTACACCACAGCCTTGAAGTTTGCGCCACTTGTCAATCTGATTCCTGAGTGCTGCACGCACTTCAGCAACTGGAATGCGTGGGGTATCGGTCACGCCATGCCTGAGTTTGCGAAGAAGAGCTTCCATCAGCTTTGGAAAGAAGGAAAGGTGAAGTAGTGGCTAATCATAAAGTTCAAAGTTCAAATTTCAAAGTTCAATGAATAAAGAAGATTTCCTGAACAAGTTGCGTAAGAATACGCACGTTCAATTCGATATGCCTGCCGTAGATGTCAAGGGAATCCAGTATGAGGATACCTTGAAGCAGTTTATTGAGATGACTGAGTCTGTGGGTGGACACGTGATAGAGGCTGAGGCGGGCGAGAGCCTGGATGAGCTGGTGAAGAAGGCTTATCCGGAGGCGAAGGTCTTTGCTTCCAACCTGCCTGAGATTACCATCGCGCAGAAGAATCCTGATACCGTGGCTGAAGCCAACGACCTGAATGGCACCGATGTGGGTATTGTACGTGGAGAAGTGGGTGTTGCCGAGAACGGCTGCGTCTGGATTCCTCAGACCATGAAGGAGAAGGCGGTGCTTTTCATCTCCGAATATCTCGTGATTTTCCTTCAGAAAGATAAGGTAGTTAACAATATGCACGAGGCTTATGCCCGTATCGAGATGGATCCGAAGTATAATTTCGGTACTTTCATCAGCGGTCCTTCCAAGACTGCCGATATTGAGCAGGCACTGGTAATGGGTGCGCAGGCTGCTCGTGGTGTGACGGTTGTGTTGTATTAAAAAAACGGCTGTTAACTGTTAACCTGTTAACTCCTATAACATAAATCCCGAAGTTCCGCCTTTGTGAACTTCGGGATTTATTTTTCTAGAATTATAATATCCATTCATAGGTGTCGTAAACCACGCCTCTTCCTCCGTAACCTTCCTTGTGGGCGATGAGACCCTCATTGATCCAGGCTCCCTGCTGTTCCGTAGAACTGCCGAAATCCAGATAGGGATAATCGGGGTAATCATGATACATAATCTGTTCGTAGATAGCCTCCATGGCTCCGAATTCCTTTCCCTCATCATTGGTAGAACTGTATTGTCCATGTACCACTTGCTGGGTTATATAAAAGGTGAGTCCTCCTATGATGTGCCCGTTGCGATAAGCATTGTATTGGATGATATTCTTGGGGAATCGGCTTTTCAGAAGTTCCATTTCCTGAAGCGTGTGTACCGGTTTGGCACCAAATCGCTTTTCCAGGTTCTCATTCAATACCTCCCAGAATTCCGACAGACTTGCATCTCTCACTACGGTCACTCCATTCTGATGAGCTTTCTTCAGACGGCGCAGGTGGTCTTTGCGCCAGCGCAATTTCTGCTGCATGAAGATGGTAGTGCCGATATTGCGGAGCGAAAGATGAGCCTTGCATTTCCAGAAGATGGCATAGAGATCTTCTTCTGAAGGATGGAGATGATAGATCCAGGGAATAGGACGATACTGTACCTTTTCGAAACCCTGAAGACGCAGATAGACATTCAGTTCCTCAAAGAGTTGGCAGACATCTGAAATCGTGACGTGAATGTTCATGATCAGTCCGCCATAGGTGAGTCCGAAATGCGAGCAGAGGGTCTTGCCTACCTGATGGGCAGGCAGGATGGAATGGAGCTTTCCCTTCTTGAAGAACAGGAGAGAATAGTCCTTGAACCTATCGGAATGGTAATCCATATAGTTGCGGTAAAAGAGAAACGTAGCGTTTCGGGCTTTTGCCACATACGCATCCCATTGCTGGCGATATTCGGGAGTGTATTTGATGATTTCAAACATGATGTCTTGCGTATTTGAGGAGTTTCTCAAATAGGATGCCTTGCGTATTTGAGAAACTCGTCGTAATCATAGATATAATCAGCTTCTTCGTACAATTCCGAAGCCAGGACCAGACAGACCGAACCGGCTGAGAAGTTTTCCAGCGTTCGCCAGATGCCTGTGTTGACGAGTAGTCCCTGGTCGGGGCGGTTGAGAAGATAGGACTGCTTCCGGTTTCCATCATCCAGCGTAACCGTGAAGGAACCGCTGGCTGCGATGATTACTTCCAGGCATTCCTTGTGGGCGTGACCTCCGCGGGCAGCACCTGCCGGAATATCGTAAGTCCAGTAGGTGCGCCTGATGTGAAAGGGCACATCCTTGAAATCCTCCACATTCGTAGCCTGGAAGTCTTCGGATTGATGCGTGTTCTGGAAACGGATGATTTTACCTATTTCTTTCATGAATCTTATTTCTTCATATATGGGTCGGTGCCCAAAACGGTCTTTGCCAGGCGCTTTGCCTTGTCACGGAGCGCATTTAGGTCATCGCCCTTCTCGCCGTAGCAGAGAACGACACCCATGCGGCGACCTACGTGAGCCTCTGGCTTGCCGAAGATGCGGATGCGGGTGTGGTCTTCCTTCAAGGCATCGAGCATGTTGTAGTTCAATGGCTCTGTGCTTTCCTCAGGAGAGAGGATGACGGCAGAACAGCCGATGTGCTCCAGATGGATGCCGGCGATAGGCAAGCCCATCACGGCACGGAAGTGGAGCTCAAACTCGCTCAGGTTGGTGGTGTGACCGAGGGTAACCATACCTGTATCGTGTGGACGAGGACTCAACTCCGAGAAGATTACCTCACCCTGCTTGCTCAGGAAGAACTCTACGCCCCAGAGACCAGCACCGGTCAGCGCCTTGGTTACTTCGCCGGCAATATGCTCAGCCTTCTTCAAAGCCTCCTCTGGAAGCTGGAATGGCTGCCAGCTCTCACGGTAGTCGCCGCCCTTCTGTACGTGTCCGATAGGTGGGCAGAAGAGGGTAGGACCATCCTTCTGGGTTACGGTGAGGAGGGTGAATTCTGAATCGAAGTCGATGAATTCCTCGATGATCACTTCCTTCACGTCGCCACGGCCTTCCTCCATCGCCTCCTTGTAAGCCTCTACCAGTTCATCATCGTTGTGAACATAGCTCTGTCCATGACCGCTGGAACTCATCAGTGGCTTTACTACGCATGGGAAACCAATCTCATCGGCAGCGTTCTTGAACTCCTCGAAAGTCTTTGCATAGAAATACTTGGCTGTGCGCAGACCCAGTTCCTTGGCAGCCAGGTCGCGGATGGCACGGCGGTTCATGGTGTAGTTCACGGCACGTGCCGAAGGCACAACCTGGATGCCCTCCTTCTCGAAGTCGAAGAGGCGCTCGGTGCGGATAGCTTCAATCTCAGGCACGATGATGTCTGGGTGATGTTTCTCAACCACTGCGGTCAATGCGTCGCCATCGAGCATCGAGAACACTTCTCGCTCGTCGGCTACCTGCATGGCTGGTGCATTGTCATACTTGTCGCAAGCGATGACATACTGTCCAGCACGCTTTGCGGCGATGGTAAATTCTTTGCCCAGTTCGCCTGAGCCCAAAAGCATAATCTTCTTCATTTATATGATGTTTAATATTTTATATCCCTAAAATTAATCACTAATCATTAATCACTAAGTCCGAATTTCTTTCTGATAAATTCTGCGATAAACTTCTCAGTCTCCTCGATTCCCAGATGGCTGCTGTTGATGCAGAGGTCGTAGCTCTCGCTGTGTCCCCACTTCTTGCCGGTATAGTAATCGTAGTAAGAGGCGCGCTGCTCCTCATGGCTTTCGATAAACTTGCGGGCGGAGGCTCTGTCGATGTCCTTTCGCTTGCACACTGCCTTGATGCGGTCGTCGATGTTGGCGGTGATGAAGATGTTGATTACATTCTTGTAGTCACGCAGCACATAGTCGGCGGTTCTGCCCACAAACACGCAGTTGCCCTCATCGGCAGCCTTTCTGATGGCGTCGCTCTGGAACTTGTACAGACCTTCCTGCGAGAAGTCGTTGTGATAGAAATTGTTATCGCTCAGGAAAGGCAGATGGGTATGAAAGAGAGACTTGAAGAATCCCTTCTGCTCATCGTTCTGCTCGAAGAATTTCTCCGAAAAACCGCTCTCCTTGGCGGCAAGGTTCAGCAGTTCCCGGTCGTAGCACTTGCAACCGAAATCCTCCGCCAGCTTCTCGGCGATGATATGGCCGCCGCTACCAATCTGGCGACCTACGTTTATGATAATCTTGGTCATAAGCTTAAAATTTTAGCTGTTAACTGTTAACTGTTAACCATCAACCGTTAACTTTCATGTTTTCTTTATGTTGTCTTTTCAACTTGTTCATGTACCATGACATTACGATGGCAGCGATGACTGCGGCTGAGAAATCGGAGATAGGCATACTGTACCATACGCCGTCAATATCCCATATCATCGGCAGGAAAGCCAGGAGCGGCAGGAGGATGAGCAACTGTCTCGACAAGGAGAGGAAGATGCTGATCTTCACCTTTCCGATGCACTGGAAGAAGTTCGTGATGACCATCTGGAATCCGATGATCGGGAAGCAGAACATCACCACTCTGATAGCCTTGATGCCCAAGTCTATCAGCTGCTTATCGGTAGTAAACATTCTCGCACAATAGTAAGGCAGGAACATCGCTATCAGCCAGCCCGTCACCATGATGGCAGTGGCAGCAATGATGCTCAGGTTCAATACACGCATCAGTCGGTCCAGCTTCTGTGCGCCGTAGTTGTATCCGGCGATAGGCTGCATTCCCTGGTTGACACCTAACACGAACATGATGAACACCATCGCAATACCGTTGGCTATTCCGTAGGCACCCACGGAAAGGTCGCCTCCGAAACGCACCAGCTGGTTGTTGATGAAGATGACGATGATGCAGGCGCACACGTTCATCAGGAACGGCGAAATGCCGATGGCGAGGATGTTATCTACGAGTTTCCTCTTCAGTTTGTAGATTCCTTTCTTGAAGTGGAGCAGCTCGCTCTTGTTGCTGAAGAGTTTGATCTGCCACATCAGAGCCATCAGCTGCGATAGGATGGTGGCGATGGCGGCACCCTGTATTCCCCATTTGAAGACGAGGATGAAGAGGGCATCCAGTATCACGTTCATCACCACCGTGAAGATGGTGGCGTACATCGCCTGCTTGGGCTTGCTCGCTGCTCGGAGCAGGGCGTTCATGCCGAAATACATATGGCTCACCACATTGCCCAGCAGGATGATGACCATATACTCGTGGGCATAGACGAGCGTCTGGTCGCTGGCTCCGAAAAATCTCAGGATAGGGTCGAGGAAGAGCAGACAGATGATGCTCAGTCCGATACCGATGATGAGATTCAGAGAAATCGTGTTGCCCAGAATGTTCTGCGCTGTGGCATAATCCTTTTGTCCCAACTTCACGCTGATGGCTGTGGACGCTCCTATGCCAACACCGGCTCCGAAAGCGGTGGTGAGGTTCATGAAGGGGAAGGTGATGGCGAGACCCGAGATGGCCATGGCTCCCACACCCTGACCGATGAATACGCGGTCAACAATGTTGTAGAGCGAAGAGGCGGTCATCGCAATCATCGCTGGCAGGGCATACTGAACCAGCAGCTTGCCCACAGGCTTCGTACCTAATTCTAATGTCGCTTGTTTATTTTCCATTTATATCTGTTTTTTCCTCATAGCCGCTCGCTCAGCTTCTTTCAGAAAGCAGCAGTGGCGGCTACTTGTCTGCAAAAGTACAAAAAATATCTGATACCTTATTATATATATAAGAAAAACTTGCATTTCCTGATAAAAACTTCCCTTTTCTTTTGGCATTCTCGTACAAAAACTGTACTTTTGCAGCTTAGTATAAACAATAACAATCTGATTGGGCAACAGCAGTCAGACGAGAATGTAACAATATAACAATCGTACTACCGATAAATGATGAAAAGATATTTGATGCTTTATGCATTTATTCTGTCCACCTTGACATTGTTGGCTCGCGATGGCAAGGTAACTGGCTTTCTGGAGGCCGATATGGTGTCTTTCCCTGGTGGAAAATGCCAGATGTATCGTCTTTACCTCAAGGATAAAGACCTCGACCATACGCCCTTTTCGGTGAACCGCCCTTCGGAGTTCCTCTCCCAGCGCTCCATCGACCGACGTAAGCGTCAGGGCATTCCTGTAGATCTGACCGACCTTCCTGTGGCTCCGGCTTACGAAAAGCAGGTGGCTGAGGCTGGTATCGAGATCGTAGGAAAGAGCAAGTGGAACAATACGCTGCTCATCCGCATCCATAAGGACAAGGAGCTTCGCAAGCTGGAAGGCCTGGAATTCATCACCAAGAGGAAGAAGGTATTCCAGGCTCCCGATTCCGTAAGTCAGCGTATGCGCTCGAATGTGCGCAATGGACTGAACGAGTGGAGTCAGGGCGATGGATTCTATGGCGCAGCTGATGCTCAGCTGAAGTCGCTGAACGGCAAAAGACTCCACGAAAGTGGCTATTGCGGCAAGGGAATGATGATAGCCGTATTCGATGGCGGATTCATGAATGTGGATAAGATTCCTGCCCTGCACAATATCAAGCTGGCGGGTGTGAAGGATTTCGTGGTTCCTGAATCCAAGAATGTCTTCGGAGAGATGGAACATGGCACGATGGTGCTCTCTACGATGGCTGCCAATGCGCCCGACTTCTATGTGGGTGTGGCTCCTGAGGCGCAGTATCTGCTGATAAGATGCGAGGATGAACGCACCGAGAGCCTTGCCGAGGAGGATTACTGGGCAAGTGCTGCGGAATATGCTGACAGCTGTGGCGTGGACATCATCAATTCTTCGCTCGGCTATCATGGCTTCGATGATTCCTCGATGGATCATCACTATTATGAGCAGGATGGCAACACCGCCCTCATCTCCCGAACCGCTTCGATGTGTGCCGACAAGGGAATCGTATGCGTAAACTCTGCCGGAAACGACGGTATGGGTTCCTGGAAGAAAATCAATTTCCCTGCCGATGCCAAGGATATCCTCACGGTGGGAAGCATCAACGAACATGGCATGAATGCTGCCTTCAGTGCCGTAGGACCTACGGCGGATGGCAGAATCAAGCCTGATGTGATGGCCTTCGGAAGTCCTACCTGCGTGATTACGGGCAGGGGCAGCATCATCAATGATAACGGAACTTCGTTCTCCTCGCCGCTGGTAGCGGGTATGGTGGCTTGCCTCTGGCAGGCGCTGCCTGGCAAGACTGCCAAGCAGATCATCAAGCTCGTAAAACTGGCAGGCGATAACCAGCAGCATCCCGATAATGTCTTCGGATACGGTGTGCCGGACTTCTGGAAAGCTTATCAGACGGGAAAAGCAATCAAGTAAAGTAATGATAAAAAATCTATGTCCAATATGAAACGTTTAACTGTGACGCTCTTTGAACTCAATTCCATGGTGAGCGAAATCATTTCGATGTCCTTACCCGACAGCTATTGGGTGGAAGCGGAACTCTCCGAGGCTCGCGAGGGTTACGGCGGCCACTGCTATCTGGAACTGATTCAGAAGGATGAACGCTCCAATACGCCGATAGCCAAGGCGCATGCCAACTGCTGGCGAAACCGCTGGATGCTCATCAAGCCTAATTTCGAGCGAGTGACGGGGCAGCGCATTCATGCTGGCATGAAGGTGCTGCTCAAGGTGCACGCCCAGTTCCATGAGAACTATGGTTTCTCTTGGATTGTAGATGACATCGACCCCAACTATACGATGGGTGATATGGCGCGCAAGCGCTTGGAAATCATCAATACGCTGAAGGCTGAGGGCGTCTTCGAGCTGCAGAAGGAGCTGGTGCTCCCGATGTTCTGCCAGCGCATCGCCGTGATTTCGAGTGCCACGGCAGCCGGATATGGCGATTTCTGCAATCAGCTTGCCGATAATGATTACGGCTTGCAGTTCACCACCCGCCTCTTTCCTGCCACGATGCAGGGCGAGGGAGTGGAGCAGAGCATCATCGCTGCCCTGGACAGCATCAATGCCGAATATGAGGAGTTTGACTGCGTAGTCATCATCCGTGGCGGTGGTGCTACCAGCGACCTTTCCGGTTTCGACACCCTGGCGCTTGCCGAGAATGTGGCTAACTTCCCGCTGCCTATCATCACGGGAATCGGACACGAGAGGGATGAGAGTGTACTGGATATGATTTCCTTCCAGCGGGTGAAGACACCGACTGCCGCTGCCGCCTTCCTCATCAATCATCTCGCCGAGGTTTATGCCCGGGTGATGGATGCACAGGAAACCATCGTACAGAACGTGAAGCACCGGTTGCAGGTGGAGAAGATGAGGCTAGAGAGATTGAGCAGCACCATCCCCGTTCAGTTCTCGCTGGTGAAGACGAAGCAGGGGGCGTATCTCGACCGTCTGATGACTCGCATTACGTCGAATCTGCAGTCGAAGGTATCGAATGCGCAGCGCCGTTTAGAGATTCTCTCGCAGAATATCCAGCCGGTACTGGAGCGTAAGATGCTCAATGAGAATCATCGACTGCAGCTTCTCCAGCAGCGCATCCAGGCGCAGGATCCGGAACTGCTGCTGAAGCGTGGCTACAGCATCACGCTGAAAGATGGCAAGAGCATCCGTTCTGCCTCGCAGCTGAAGGCTGGCGATATCATCGAAACGAGATTCGCCGAGGGCAATATTAAATCGGAAGTGAAATGATTCCCCACACGCCCTGAGGCAATAGGAATTTCCCATACGCCCTGAAAGGGCAGAAGCTCCTAGCCCAGGGCAACGCCCTGGGTAATAAAGAATGCAAACCTGTCGCCCTGAAAGGGCAAAAGCTTTAAAATATCCACTGTTAACTGTTAACTCTGTTAACTCTGTTAACTCCAAAAATAATAAAATTATGGCAAAAGAAGAAATGAAATACGAGCAAGCCGTAAGAGAGCTTGAGCAGATTGTAGAAAGAATGGAGAATGATGAACTGGATATTGATCAGCTCTCCGAGCAGTTGAAGCGTGCCAAAACCTTGGTGAAGCTCTGCAAGGACAAGCTCACCAAGACCGATGAGGAAATCAAAAAGCTTCTCAGTGAGGATTGATCCCTTCTGTTTCAGCCACCCCTGTTTCGGCGGATTTGCAATCCGCCGTCGTATGGGTAACTATTGCGGATTTGTAATCCGCTAAAAGGACCGGCGCAAGAAACTCAATCTCTTGCTTGAGGCGGATTTCAAATCCGCTAATAAATAGGTCGAGCCTTTTTGTCTGCGGATTTCAAATCCGCAGGAACGCTTACGGTGGAACGCCTATGGCGCTCGTTTCGGCGAATTTGCAATCCGCCGCCAGTTACCTATTTCGGATTTGCAATCCGCTTCAAGGAACGGCGCAAGAACGAAAAAGTACCCATAAAATGGCAAAATAATGCCTCAAAACGGCAGAAATACGTAAAATAATAACGTTTCTACTAAATTTATCGCAAAATAGTTGCAGATTAATAGAATATTTTGTACTTTTGCATTCAAAATATTAGTAGAACATTAAAAAATAAGATGTTATGAAAGACTTAGATTGGTCTAATTTGTCATTTGGCTATCGCCAGACTGACTACAATGTTCGCTGTTACTATCGCGACGGCAAATGGGGCGAAATAGAAGTTTGCTCTGATGAGTATTTGAAATTGCACATGGCTGCCACCTGTCTGCACTATGGTCAGGAGGCATTCGAGGGTCTGAAGGCTTATCGTTGCCCAGACGGCAAGGTACGCGTGTTCCGTATGGACGAGAATGCAGCCCGCCTGCAGAGCACATGCCGTGGTATCCTGATGCCAGAGGTGCCAACAGAGTTGTTCGAGGAGATGGTGAAGAAGGTGGTCCGCCTCAACCAGGAGTGGATTCCTACCTACGAGAGTGGTGCTACGCTCTATATCCGTCCGCTGCTCATCGGTACAAGTCCTCAGGTGGGTGTGCATCCTTCTAAGGAGTATTGCTTCCTGATTTTCGTAACCCCAGTGGGTCCATACTTCAAGGGTGGATTCTCTACCAACCCATACGTCATCATTCGTGATTTCGACCGCTCTGCTCCTCTCGGAACAGGTATCTATAAGGTAGGTGGTAACTATGCTGCTTCCCTCAGAGCCAACCATATCGCTCACGAGAAGGGTTATGCTTGCGAGTTCTATCTCGACGCCAAGGAGAAGAAATACATGGATGAGTGTGGTGCTGCCAACTTCTTCGGTATCAAGAATAATACATACGTTACTCCTAAGAGTACATCCATCCTCCCATCTATCACCAACAAGAGCTTGATGCAGTTGGCTGAGGATCTCGGTATGAAGGTAGAGCGCCGTCAGATTCCTGAGGATGAGTTGGATACATTCGAGGAGGCTGGTGCTTGCGGTACAGCTGCCGTTATCAGCCCTATCAGCTACATTGATGACCTGGATACAGGCAAGCGCTACAACTTCGGTGAGAAGCCAGGTCCTGTCTCTAAGCACCTGTATGATACCCTCCGTGGCATTCAGTATGGTACTGTAGAGGACAAGCACGGTTGGACAACCGTAGTTATTGAGTAAAAACCAATAAGAGATAATATTAAGTTCAGAGCACTTTGAGGAGTTTTCGCTTCTTGGAGTGCTTTTTTTATGCTTTTCCCTTGGAGTTTCATAAAAATATCGTATCTTTGCCCACAGAAAATATAACTTCTTAAAAGAAAGGAAAGATTATGCAGACAACTATCAACATATCATTGGATGTACCTCAGTCTTATCAGTTGGATACATTGAAGCAGGAGCTGACAGAGTATGCTAAGAAATTAGTGGCTAAAGCTAAGCCTAAGGCAAAGGTTGCAAGAAGGCAATATGCTCATGATGCTTTATGCGGTATTATGAAGACTGATAAGTCGGATAAGGAATTAATAGAGGAGTATCTAAAAGAAAAATTTCAAATTTGACAACGATGAAAGTCTTTTTAGATACTAATATTTTTATCGAATATACCACGTGCCGTAAGCAATTCAGATGGGTACGTGATGTTTTTGATGCTATAGAAGATGAAATTATTTCTGCTGTGGCTTCTGTTGGAGGTATGTACACAAATGCATATCTTGTTACTCTTTATTTTAAAGAGCATGGTATTCATAGGCCTGAGCAGACAGAGAGAGTCAGACAGACGCTTTTAGCGTTTTTGCAGTTGGCTCCTACTGTAGATTGTTCAGCAAAAACAGTTCAAGAAGCTGTCAATGATGAGCGCTTTACCGACATAGAGGATAGCTTCCAGTATCACTGTGCCTTGCAGAATGATTGTGATGTCTTATTGACTATCAATATCAAAGATTACAAGAACGTATTGGGGCAGAGACCCGAAGTCTTGACTCCTGAGGAATTTGTAGAGAAGTATTTCAAATAATATCATAAACAAGAAGCCTCTCGGCATTGCTTTGCTGGGAGGCTTCTTCGGCTCTTACGGCTGGTGGGGGTTAACAGGGTTAACAGTTAACAGTCGATTTTTCGATAGTCCCCCTCGCGTACCTTATTATATAATAATATATATATATATACTTCTTTTTATAGATATGGGGGGTACCATGCATTTTTCGGCTGTTAACTGTTAACCTGTTAACCCTGCCCATTTTTTAAGCCAACTCTATACTTCTGGATAGAGAACTCATAGAGTTGGGGGATAAGAAACTATCACTTAGCTTCTTTAACACTTTCCGGGCTTCATAGATGGCAAGGATCGGTCATCTATTAAGCCTCCAGCTTGCCATCTATTAAGCCTCTTTCGTGTCGCTTTCGTGTCGTTTTCGTGTCACTTTCGTGTCGCTTGTTTTATCCTTGTATTTCCCTTTATCTCGTAACCGGGAATACGTAGTATTCTCTATCTACATCGAAATCAAGCACCCACTGGTCAACGATGATATTGTCATCCAGCGCCTTGATTTCTACAGTATGATAGCCGTCGAGCAGGGTTACGTAGAAGCTCTTGAGCGCCTGTCCGCGCCAATGATTCATCTTCCATTCCTTGGAGTTGTAATCCTCTTTCATCTGGCAGATTACCGGCTCTGCACCGTCGATGCTCACGCTTACCCGCATATTCTTCTCGTATGGCAGATAGCTCGGGATGGTGGCGAGGGTGAATCTCGCGTCTCCTATGCTGCTGCTTACGAATCTGTATCTCAGAATGGCTCCCTTTGGCAGCTTCACGGCGTTGTTGCTGTGACCCAGCAATGGCTTCAGCTGGATCTTCTCGGCTGTCTCTCCCTTGGCAGCAGGTGCCTGGAAGGCATTCGTCCAGTCGTATGCATTCTTGGCGGTGATGTTCTTGGTGAATGTCACCAGCGGCTGGAGATCTTGATTTCTGTCGAAGGCATCCTGCATCAGAAGCTTGATATCCTTGGCAGGTAGGGTGCCCGGCAACTGCGGAGCTTGCATTTCTGCCCCATTTGTGGCGATGATGCTGCTCCATTTGCCTTTGCCCAGCTTCAGATAGTAGGCGTTGAGCTGCTTCAGGGTGTTGAAGGCGTTGAGGCTCACGGCAGCCGAAGCCTTGGCTTCATCATCATTCGGGAACAGTCCCGGACGGGCGATGTCTCTGGCTTCCTGTGCCTCCAGCTCCTTTTCGGCGATGAGGGCAGCTGAGAAGATAGGATATTTCACGATTTCGAAGAAACCGTCTCGCTGATCGGCAGGAAGGGTTCTTTCCAGATTGGCAGTCTTGGTCTTCAGCAGGTCGTAGGCGTAGAGATAGCGCTCCAGCTCATTGCCGAACTCGCCCGAATGAAACTCTGTATCGCCGTATGGCATTGCCATGAAGGCTGGCTGTCGGATACTGGTCAGGCGATAGTATTCCTCCATCAGAGGCTTGATTTTCTTGGCTGCCACGTTGCCGAAGAGACTGCTGAGCCAGTTCTGCAGGTAGCTGCTGATGCCTCCCTGGAGCGCCTCGCTGTTCCAGGCTAAATCTGAAATCATGGCAAGCTGCAGCGAAACCATCTTCGGATTGGTTACGTTGGCAATCCATGCGCAGTCTTCATCATGATGCATCTCCGAGCGATGGGATTTCTCCCGGTGCTCCGACTTGGTTTCCAGATAATCTCTGTTGTTGAGCATCTCGAGCACCAGGGCAGGGGAGATATTCTCCAGCTGCATCTGGTTGCCGGCACAGATCATCTTTACGTTCTCCAGGGGCTTCTTATGCTTTTTCTTGTGTTTCTTGCCGGTGATTTCCGTCACCTTGTAGTTTTCGGCAATGCAGATGTCGAAGCTATCCACCACCGCCTTGTTGTAGGCAGCCTCGTGCTTGCCGTCCACCTGCCAGAGGGTGTTGGCTCTCAGTCGCAGCATCAGGCGCGCCAGCTGACTGTAGTTCTTCAGATTCATCCACTTGCTTCCGTTCAGGGCAAGACCTCTGAATTCGATTCTCGGGATTTCGATCTTCTCCGTTCCCACCTGGGTAGAGAGATTCTGACGTGTCTGCGGCTTCAGGTCGTTCCATCCTGCCATAGGCGAAACGCCAGCCATGCGCGAGAGCTCCATGATGGCGTAGGCTGTGCCTCGGGCGTCGCTTCCTATCACGATGATCTTGCCCTTTCGGGTTCCGATGTAGAAAGCATCTTTGGCTGTGATGAACTTGTGGAGCGGAGCGCCGAGCTTTTCTACGGCAGAAAACTCCTTGTTGGTGAGCAGGTTGAGCTGGTAAATCTGGATGTTGGCACTGGCTTTCTCCTTCGCCTCGTTGCCGGTTACAGCCTTCATGTCGTTGGAAAACATTCTGAGGGCAATCTTCACCACAGGTGCAGTGGTGGCGTTGATAGAGTAGCTTACCTTGTCCGAAGCATCCGCCCAGTTGATGCTGGTAGCTGCAGTCACATTCTCTTTCTTCTTACTCTTGCTGAAGGTTTCAGCGCCTGCCTGCTGCACGGAAAGACAAGCCAGAGAAAGGGTGAAACCTACTATGATTTTCTTATAATTCATTTTTATTCAGTTTTGTCGTTTTGAAGGTGGAGGGGGAATCCGAAGTTCCTGATGTCGCTTCATCATCTTCTCCAATCTGCAAAGATACATAAAAGTGTTTAATAACTGAAATTATTTAGTTTTTATTTGCTTATTACATTATTTATTGTTACTTTTGCACCAAACAAAACAATAATTATGACATTATATCCAAAATTAATTGAAGAGGCTCTTGCTACCGTCATCTATCCCGGTACCAAGAAGAACCTTATAGAGAGTGAAATGCTGGCAGATACGCCTAGCATCAATGGTATGAAGGTGAAGGTGGTTCTGCTCTTCCCTAGAGATACCGATCCCTTCCTGAAGAGTACGGTGAAGGCGGCTGAGGCTGCCATCCATTATCATATCTCCAAGGAGGTAGAGGTGGAGATCGTTACTGAGTTCAAGTCGGCTCCTCGTCCTGAAGTGGGAAAAATGCTTCCTCAGGTGAAGAACGTCATCGCAGTAAGCTCGGGTAAGGGTGGAGTAGGTAAGAGTACGGTTTCTGCCAATCTTGCCATCGCACTTGCGAAGTTGGGTTACAAGGTGGGCTTGCTCGATACCGATATTTTCGGTCCTTCTATGCCTAAGATGTTCGGTGTAGAGGAAGAACGTCCTTATTCTGTTCACAAGGATGGCAGAGATCTCATCGAACCAGTAGAGAAATATGGCGTGAAGCTCCTGAGTATCGGTTTCTTCGTAAGTCCTACCACGGCTACCTTGTGGCGCGGCGGTATGGCTTGCTCTGCCTTGAAGCAGCTGATTGCGGATGCTGACTGGGGTGAGTTGGATTACTTCATCCTTGATACTCCTCCTGGCACCAGTGACATTCATCTTACCCTGCTCCAGACTCTCGCCATCACGGGTGCGGTAATCGTAAGTACTCCTCAGCAGGTGGCGCTTGCCGATGCAAGAAAGGGTATTGACATGTATCAGAATGATAAGGTGAATGTACCTATCCTCGGTCTTATCGAAAATATGGCATACTTTACTCCTGCCGAGTTGCCGGAGAACAAGTATTATATCTTCGGTAAGGAGGGGTGCAAGAATCTCGCCAAGGAGATGAACGTGCCTTTGCTCGCCCAGATTCCTATCGTTCAGAGCATCTGCGAGGGTGGTGATGATGGTGCGCCTGCTGCTACCAAGGTTGATTCCATCACCGGTCAGGCTTTCCTGAGCCTCGCCCAGAGCATCGTTACGGTAGTGAACCGCAGAAATGCGGAGAAGGCTCCAACCAAGATTGTAAGTACGCACAAGTAAATAACTGACTTTTCGCAAGTAAGGGGGGTGTCATAAGTCTATGGCGCACCCTTTTTTAGTTTTTCAAGAACACAAGTCCGCCAGGCGTCCCGCCGGATTTGCAATCCGGCGTTAAAAAATGTCCTAACCTATTTTGTCTCTGCGGATTTGCAATCCGCAGCAAAGAAGTATGCTTTTCCTTTTATTTGGGGATTACAAATCCCCTGTTGTTTATAGGTCGAACCTTTTTTACGGCGGATTTCAAATCCGCCGGGACGCCTGG